>Ga0315298_1001962_pt1 | contig 36424 bp, 45 predicted proteins | sample WHS_1_MG_FD_203077 | JGI IMG/M metagenome (GOLD analysis project Ga0315298, IMG submission 203077) | Extremophilic microbial mat communities from Washburn Hot Springs, YNP, Wyoming, USA - WHS_1_MG | ecosystem: Environmental > Aquatic > Thermal springs > Hot (42-90C) | place: USA: Wyoming...
TAATGTCATAGACAACATATCAATAAATCAAGCAAGATTTTTAATTTTTATCTATTTGTGCTTTTATTTTGCAAATTAACTCTAAATTCAATTCTAGCACGTTAAAAAGCCATGGCAAAGTAATGTGTTAGAATTCTTTAAATGGAAAAAGATTATTTTAATCAAGGTTTTATTTTTCTTGTGAAAACGAAGTCAAACATTTTTACAAAACTTGGAAAAATTAAAGATATTTTCACAATATTTCAAACATCAACGTACTTGCCTAAAACAAATTTTAAAATCCATATTCTTTTAATTCTTCTTGAACTTCTCTTTCGATCGCTTTTCTTTTTAACGCTTCTTTCTTTTCTTTTCTTTTCTTTCTTTTTGCAATCGCAAATTCTAGTTTTATCCACTTTCCTTTAAGATATAACTTTAAAGGTACAAAAACCAATCCCTTTTCTTTCGACTTTCCTATTAAATATTTAATTTCAGGTTTTGTAAGTAAAAGTTTTATATCTCTAACTTCTTTATACCACTGAGGACAATTTTTTGGTTGCCAAGGAGGAATTTTTGCTCCAACCCAAAAAAAATTTTTCCCCTTCAATATTACATAAGTTCCGTTCAAATTTGTACCGCAATTTTTCAAGGATTTTACTTCTTGACCCAAAAGCGAAATTCCAGCGCTGAACTTTTCCAAAATTTCAAAATTAAAATAAGCCTTTTTATTTTCAGACAAAATTTTCATTTTTTAAAAATTTTTTCTAATTTTTTCAAACTCTTCCATTATCTTTTTTGTAACGTTTCCAGTTTTCCTTCCAATTCTTAATCTATCAATTTTTGTTACTGGTAAAATTTTCTTTGTAGTTGAAGTTAAAAAAGCTTCATCAAAATTTTCTATTTCTTTTTTGAAAATTTTTCTTTCTTTAATTTCAATTTTTAAACTTTTACAAATTCCAAAAACAATTTTTCTCGTTACCCCTTCTACAATTTTTTCTGAAGGCGGAGTAAAAACTTTATTTTTAATTACTGCAAAAAAATTCGAAGTAGTTCCTTCTAAAATTTCTCCGTTTTTATCACAAATTATAACCTCAAAGGCCCCCTTTTTCTTTGCTTCTTTCAAATTCAAAATTGATTCTGCATAACACAAATTTTTTGCTTTTGGTAGAACTCTGTTGAAAATTTTCGTAATTACTTTTACTCCTTTTTGATAAAAAATTTGAGGCAACTTTCTTTTTTCTTCTAAAAGCAAATACAAATTTGGTTTTTTAGCAGACAAAGAATCTTTACTATCTCCTCCCGTCAAAATCATTCTTACAAAACCATCTTTAAAATTTTTATTTTTCTTTAGAGTTTTAAAAACTATTTTTTCTAAATCTTCAAGGGAAAAGGAATGGTCAATTTTTAAAATTTTTGCAGAATTCAAAAATCTTTTTAAATGATCTTTCAAATAAAAAGGTTTTCGGTTTATTATTTCAAAAAATTCAAAAATTCCATAACCTCGCAAAAACCCAAGATCTTCGGGAGAGATAAAGCTTTGGGATTCTTTCAAGAATTTTCCTTTCAAATAAAAAATTTTTTCCATTTAAAATTTTACCAAAATTTAAAAATAAAAAAGAGCGAGTAAAACTCGGCCCGAAAGTTTAAAAAATTATATAGTCAACACACATTCAATTTCAGGGCTGCGGGGGGAGGCTTCGAACCTCCATAGCCAGCTCCAAAGGCTGGTGTGTTACCAATTACACCACCCCGCAATGTCGCTCGCCTCTCCTGGCACTTTCGTGCCAGCGTCCAGCCGTAAAATTTACGGCTGGACTTCGGCTCGCGACCCATAGGGGGAGACACCTTCGGTTTCTCCCCTCTGGCGCTCAGTTATTTCGCAAAGCGAAATCAACTTCGCTGTCACCCCTCTTCCTGACTTTGGAACCGAGGTTTCCCCCTTTGGCGTTGGGTTTTTTCTTCGCTTTAGCTACGAAAACCTCGCTGTACCCCCTTCCTGGAAGGTAGAAATTTTACTTTATTTCTGTTGTGGCTCGCGATCCATAAGGGAAACACCTCCGATTTCTCTCCTCTTGTCGCTCGCCCTCCAGATGTATATCTGGGAGATTGCTATCACCCCCTCCTTTGATGATTCTTTCATTTCACAAAGCAGAATCAACTTCGCTCTTATCCTTTTTTCCATCTTCCATCTTCCAACTTCCATCTTTCCTTTCTTGTGCCGGGGTCCGGAATCGAACCGGATCTTCATGTTTTTCAGACATGCGTGCGCACCAGCTACACTACCCCGGCATCTTGCTTCGGTCGGCAACCAATTATTTTTTAATTTCTCCCCAAACATCAAAATATTTTCTAATCAAAATCGGTTTTTTTAAGTTTCCACTTTTTCTGATTCTATCTTTTCAATCTTTATTTGTTGATTTTTATTTTTTCTTTCTTGTTTTCCGATTAAATTTTCAAACTCTTCTTTTTCAATCGTTTCTTTTTCTATTAATATTTTAGCAATTTTTTCTAATTTTTTCTTGTTTCTCGATAAAATTTTTCTTGTATTTTGCGTTGCTTGTTTTATTATATTTTCAACCTCTTTATCAATTTTTTCTGCTAATTTCTCTGAATAGTTTTTGGAAACTTCGCTTTCAACTCCTAAAAATTCCAATTCTGATTTTTCCCCAAAAACGATCGGTCCCAAGGGTGACATTCCATATTCTTTTACCATTTTTCTTGCTAAATAAGAAGCAGTTTTCAAATCGTTTTCAGCCCCGGTGGTTACTTCTTTAAACTTTATTTGTTCTGCAACATAACCTCCAAGCAAAATCGAAATTTCTTTTAAAAATTCACTTTTGGTTTTCATTTTTCTTTCTTCTGTTGGCGTTTTTAAAGTATATCCAGCAACAAAACCCCTCGCAATGATTGAAACTTTTCTTACCGGTTCCTCGGGCTTTAAAATTGCAGAAACTAAAGCATGTCCTACTTCGTGGAAGGCCGCGATTTCTTTTTCTTTTTCTGTTAACAAATGAGACTTTCTTTCAGGTCCCAACAAGACTTTTTCGATGGCTTCTAGAAAATCTTCTTGGAAAATTTGTTTTTTGTTTTTTCTTCCTGCCAAAAGAGAGGCTTCGTTAACCAAATTGGCTAAATCGGCACCAGAAAATCCAGGCGTTCTTTCTGCAATTTCTTTTAGATTAACATCCAAGGCCAAAGGTTTGTTTCGACAATGAATTTTTAAAATTTCTTCTCTTCCTTTTAAATCTGGCAAATCCAAAACTATCCTTCTATCAAACCTTCCCGGCCTCAACAAAGCAGGGTCTAAAACTTCTGGTTTGTTAGTGGCTGCCAAAACTATTATTTCTTCTTCTCTGCTAATTCCGTCCATTTCAGCCAAAAGTTGATTTAATGTTTGTTCTCTTTCTTCGTGCCCTCCTGTTACTCCAATTCCTCTTAATTTTCCGATTGAATCAATCTCATCTATAAAAATTATTGCTCTTTTGGCTTTTTTTGCTTGTTCAAAAAGGCTTCTTATTCTCGCCGAACCAACCCCTACAAAAAGTTCCATAAATTCTGATCCCGAAATTGAGAAAAAAGGAACTCCGGCCATTGAAGCTATCGCTTTGGCTAATAAAGTTTTTCCAGTTCCAGGAGCTCCTACCAACAAAATTCCTCTTGGAATTCTTGCCCCAAGTTCTAAATATTTTTTTGGGTTTTTTAAAAAATCTACCACTTCTTTTAATTCTTCTTTTGCTTCTTTTAAATCCCCAATATCATCAAAAACAACTTTTTCTTTTAATTCCCCGCCAGGTCCCAAAATTTTGGGTTTGGCTCTTGTAAAATCAAAAATTTGACCGGTGCCAGCTTTGGTTTGTTTTCCTAGCCACCAAAAGAACAAAAACAAAAGAAGCAACGGAGCCAAAGAATATATAAAAAGAGCGCTCAAAAAACTGGAAACCTCACTCTCTTCTTTTACATTAAATTCTATTTTTTGAAGTTTTTCTTTGTCTACTCCAAAAATTAAAAGTTGTTCTTGCAAAGACGATTCTCCCTCTTTTTTTGAAATTAATTTTTTTCCTTCTTTGGTAGTAACAAAAACGTTATTTCCTATTACCAAAACTTCTTTTACTTTCTCTTCTTGAATTTCTTTTGCTAGCTCAGAAAGAGAAATTTCTGTTTTTTCTTTTTCTTTTTGAGAAAAAAACCCAAAAATTAAAGAAAGAGAGATTAGGATTAAAACCATCCACAAAAAATTTTTAATCAAAATTTCATACCCGTTTTTGAGTGTTTTTTTCATTTTAATGAAAGATAAATTTTATCGCGTTCAATTTTTGAAATTTTTGCTTTTACTTTTTCCCCAATTTTTAGATTTGAGTTTTCTGGAACTTCAGAATTTAAAATCAATCCTTCCACTTGCCCCAACTTTACAAAAACTCCAAATTCTGTTACTCCGCTCACTTCACCCTCTACCCATTGTCCTTCTTTAAATTTCTCAATTTCTTTTTGAAGTTCTTCTTTTTCACATAATTTTTCTGAGACAATCACTTCTCCAGAGTTTAAAACGCTCAATATTTTAACTTTTAAGGTTTTACCAACAAAGCTTGAAAGTTCCTCTGGCAAAACTCTTTGAGAAAGTTGAGAAATTGGTAAAAAAGCGGGTACGTCTAATATTTTCGTTATCAAGCCTCCTCGATTGGCTCTTTGGATTTTTATTTCAAGAGTTTCTCCTTTGTCTTTTATTTTCTCCAATTCTTTAATTTTTTCAATTTTATCCATTTCTCTTAAAGAAAGTTCTACAAAACCATCTTCTCCGTCCAAATTGATTATTTTTACAAAGATTTTATCTCCTTTTTTAAGATTCTTAATTTTATCTTTCATGCTCAAATATTCTTTTCCGTAAACAATTCCTGTTCCTTTTTCTCCCAAATCCACATACAAAATCGCGTTGCTTTTATCAACAACCACACCCTCAACAACATCTCCTTCTTTAGATATTTTATATTTTTCTAAAATTTCTTTCATTTTTTCCATACTTTAAATTTTAAAATAAAATTTGATTTTTTTCAAGATTTTTTGTAATATAAAAACTATGGAAATAATTTGGCACGGACACGCATTTTTTGAAATTTTAACCAAAACAAAAAAAATTGCTATCGACCCTTTTTCAGAAAAGATTGGGCTGAAAGTTCCAAAGGTTAAAACCGATATTTTGTTAATTACTCACGATCACTACGACCACAACGAAAAGAAAACGATTTCTGGAGATTATTTTTTAATCGACGCCCCTGGAGAATATGAAGTAGGAGGAATATTCATTTATGGAGTGGAGAGTTTTCATGACAACAACGAAGGGAAAGAAAGAGGAAAAAACACCATCTATGTTATCGAAACCGAAGATTTAAGAATTTGTCATCTGGGAGATTTGGGGCAAAAAGAATTGACCCAGCAACAAAAAGAAAAAATTCTTCCCGTTGATATTTTAATGATTCCGGTTGGAGGAGTCTATACCATAGGACCAAAAGAAGCAGTTCAAATTATAAGTGAAATTGAACCAAAAATTGTAATCCCAATGCATTATTTTATAGAAGGTTTAAATATAAAATTGGCAAAAGTAGATGAATTTTTAAAAGCATTCGGAGAAAAAAGAATTACACCAATCGAGAGTTTAAAAATAAAAAAAGGTGAAATTTTACCCGAAACTACAAAAGTAGTTTTGTTGGAAATAAAAAAATGAAAGAAGAAGTAGTAGTTGAAAAAATTTTAGAAAATTTTAAAAGAAAATCTCTTCCAGAGATAAGAGTGGGGGATTTGGTAAGAGTTTCAATGAAAATAAAAGATAAAGACAAAGAAAAAACTCAAGTTTTTGAAGGTGTGGTAATTGCGAAAAAACACAGAAAAGAAATCGGAGCCACTTTTACTGTGAGAAGAGAAATTTCTGGAATTGGGGTAGAAAAAATTTTTCCCTTGCACTCGCCCTTAATTGAAAAAATTGAAATTTTAAAAAGACAAAAAGTAAGAAGAGCAAAGCTTTACTATTTGCGAAGAAAAAAATAAAAATTTCACGGATTTCACGGAGGGTAGTATAACGGTAGTACACATCCCTTGGGAGGATGAGGCCTGGGTTCAATTCCCAGCCCTCCGAAGGGAAAATTAAAAAATTAAGAAACTGAAAGGAGAGATGATAAAGAATTCCGTGAGAACGTGTTCTAGTGGGAGAGCGCCTGGGTCGCAAGAGCTTTAAGCGAAGCGACGTCGGGGTAGCTCAATGGTAGAGCGGGGCTCTCATAAGGCCTAGGTGTGGGTTCGATTCCCACCCTCGACACAAAAGGGCGCGTAGCTCAATGGCAGAGCGTCCGCCTTACACGCGGAAGGTTTCAGGTTCAAGTCCTGACGCGCCCACTTTTTTCTCTTGAATTTAAGTTTTGAATTTGATAAAATAGTTCTGAAAAATTATAGCGGGATGGACCAGTAGTAGGTCGCCAGGCCCATAACCTGGAAATCGTGGGTGCAATTCCCACTCCCGCAACCAAAATTTTTAAAAATTTGAAGTTTAAAAATTAAATTTTGGGGGTGTAAAAGGATTTGACAAGGTTTCGAAAAATTTTGAGAGCAGGCAGAGGCAAGGACCTCTTTAAAACCGAAAGATTGCCAACACAAATTTTGTTCCAGCTTTAGCATAAAAAATTAAAGCTGGCATTTCTCTTTCGATTCTCGCTAAGAAAGAGAAGTGTCATAATAAGCGAGAAAGTTCATTAAAAATTTTTTCATTCTATTTTATGGAAGAGAAGGTTGTCAATGGCCTTCTGTTCTGAGAAATAAACATTGACTAAGCCTGTAGAACTCAAACTTGAGTAGAAACCTTGGACCCGGGTTCGAATCCCGGCACCTCCAAAAGAAAAACAAAAAAGTGGAAAAGAAATTTTTAGTTGATGAACAAATAAAAGCAGAAAGAGTAAGGGTGATAAAAGAGGACGGGACGAATTGGGGGGTTTTTTCTTTTGAAGAAGCTTTAAAATTGGCAAAAGAGCAAAATTTAAATTTAATTTTAATTTCTGATAAAACAACCCCCCCCGTTTGCAAGATTGCAGATTACGGAAAGTTTTTTTATTCTTTAAGAAAAAAGGAAAAAGAGAAAAAGAAAAAGGAACCCGAAGTCAAAGGAGTGAGGATTGGTTATAATACTTCTTTGCACGATTTGGAGATAAAAGCAAATCAAGCAAAAAGATTTTTAGAAAAAGGACACAAAGTAATGGTGGAAATGATTTTGAGAGGGAGAGAAAGGGAATTAAAAGATTTTGCTTTAGAAAAGATGAAAAAATTTTTAGAAATTTTAAATTCAAAAATTGAAATAAAAACGGAAGGGGAAATAAAATTTTTACCAAGAGGTTTGTTGACAATAGTACAAAAAAAATGAGCTGGGGAAAAACAAGAAAATCAATTTTAAAAAGATTCAAAATTACCAGAACTGGAAAAATTTTAAGAAGAGTTTGTGGCCAGGATCATTTTTTAGTTAAAAAATCTTCAAAGAAAAAAAGACAGTTCAAAAAATGGGTTGAACTTTCAAAGGGCGAAGCAAAGTTAGTTAAAAGGTATCTTAATTTTGTAAGAAAATAAAATTATGGTAAGAGTAGAAAGAGGTAAAATAGCTCACAGAAGAAGAAAAAGATTATTCAAGTTAGTTAAGGGATATAAATGGAAGAGAAAATCAAAATACAGATTGGCAAAGGATGCTTTAACTCATGGTCTTTCTCATGCGTACAGGAATAGAAAAGAGAAAAAAAGAAATTTTAGAAAACTTTGGCAAGTACAAATTTCAGCCGCAGTGAGAAACTTTGGATTAAATTACAGTACTTTTTTACATCTTCTAAAACAAAAAAATATTGAACTTGATAGAAAAATTTTAGCTACATTAGCTCAAGAGGAACCTCAAATTTTCGAAAAAATTGTAGAGCTTGTAAAATCCTAATATGCCCGAACTTCCCGAAGTAGAAACTACTGTTTTGGGGCTAAAAAAAGAAGTTTTGGGGAAGAAAATTTTAGATTGTATCGCACAAACAAAAAAAATAATTAAAAAGCCCAAAAATTTTGAGTTGTTTAAAAAGGAAATTAAAGGAACGATGATTGAAAAAATTTGGAGAAGGGGAAAAAACATTATTTTTGAACTTTCAAACAAAAAATTTATGTTAGTTCATTTAAAACTCACTGGTCATTTTTTAATCGGAAAATGGAAACAAGAGAATAAACAATGGATTCCAATTGATAAAAACGAAGCCTTAAAAGATCCGATGAATAGATTTTTAAGAGTGATATTTTTTCTCGACGATGGACGGCAACTTGCTCTTTCTGACTTGAGAAAATTTGCAAAAATTGAAATTTTAACCAAAGAAGAACTGGAAAGAACTCTTTCAAAAATAGGGCCCGAACCTTTGGACGAAAACTTTACATTGGAAAAATTCAAAGAAATTTTAGGCAAAGTTAAAAAAGGAAAAATCAAAAAAGTTTTGATGGACCAAGAAAAAATTGCTGGAATCGGAAACATTTACTCTGACGAAATTTTATGGGAATCAAAAGTTCATCCTGAAAAAGATGTTAAAAAATTAAAAGAAAAGGAAATTGAAACAATTTTCACGGCAATCAAAAAAATTCTTAAAAAAGGACTTGAGAATGGGGGAGAGTCATTTTCAGATTTCAGAAAGATTACTGGAGAAAAGGGAGGGTTTGATAAAGAAAGGAAGGTTTATAGGAGAGAAGGCGAGGAATGTTTTAGATGCAAAAGTAAAATTAAAAGAATAAAAATTGGTCAAAGAAGTAGTTATTTTTGCCCTGTTTGTCAAAAAAATGATTGAAATTTTTTTTGGTGAAAATTTTTTAATAAAAAAAGAAATTGAAAAACTTTCAAAAAAAAATAAGGTAAAAATTTTTGATTTTGAAGAAAAAACCTTAAAAGACCTTCAGAAAGAAGCTTTTTGTGAAAACCTTTTTGAGAAAAAAGATAAAATTTTTCTTTTAAAAAATTTCGAAGAAAACGAAAATTTCAAAAGAGATTTTTTAGAGCAAAAAGAAAAATTTCAAAGATTGAAAACTCTTTTTATATTTTGGTTTAAAGAGAAACCTAAAAAAGATCAATTTTTCGGGGAATTAAAAAAAATAGCAAAAATTAAAGAATTTAGAAACATTTTAAAATTTTGGGAGTTAGAAAAATGGGTTGAAAATGAGTTTTTAAAATTTGGATTAAAAATTGAACCTTTGGCAAAAAAAGAATTTATAGAAAGGGTGGGGTACAATTTGTGGCAAATGGATCAAGAGATAAAAAAATTGGTCGCTTTTAAAAAGAAAGGAATAATAAATAAAGAAGATGTCGAAAATTTAGTAGTTTTGAATTTAAAGGAAAATGTTTTTGAAATTTTAAATTTAATTTTAGAAAATAAAAAGAAAAAAGCTTTTTTGCTTTTGGAGGATTTGTTAAAAAAGGGCGAAGACCAAATTAAGCTGTTTTCTTTTTTTAAAAAACAATTAAGAAATTTAATTTTGTTGAAAGAATTCTCAGAGAAAAAACTTTCTTTTTCAGAAATCTCTCAAAAAACGGGTTTTCATTCTTATTTTATTCAAAAAAATTGGGTTTTAATTCAAAAATGGAAAAAGGAAGATTTGTTAAAATTATATTCTCAAATTTTCAAATATACCATTTTGGCTAAATCTGGAAAGATTGAGCCAAAAATAGGGCTGAGTTTTTGTTTTTTAGAAGCTTAATCTGGGGTGCTCAAAACTGCCAAAGTCCAGGAGGGAGAAATGTCCCCCAAAAGTGGGATAGATTCTACTAAAAATGCCAAACCCACTCTTGAAAGCAATCTCGAGGCTATCTTACCAGGGATTGCTCCGCCCGAAAGTAAAATCCAACCTCCAATTAAAATTAAACCTACAAAATCTAAAATCATGGAAAAAACTTGAGCTACGGGCGCCAAAAGCCCTGTCATCGATATAAAAAAACAAACTAATCCCAAAACATCGATGGTCGCTGCCAAAATTAACATTATGAATTTCATATTTTCTTTTTCGCCGCTCTAATTTTTAAAATTTCTTCTGGCGAGGTAGTGATAATTTGATGCTCTACGGGAGAAGCTACCACTTTCATTAGAACGTGTTTTTGACCTGCAAAAAATATTCCTTCTCCTACTTGACATTCCAAAAGTAAATTTTTTTCTTCTTCTGTTAAATTGAAGGTTTTTTGAACTATGTTTATTGTGGCCGGTGATTGTTTCAAAAGAATTTGGATTGAGGAGTTGGTAATTATTGGTTTTCCGTATTCGGATTTCATAAAATCTCCAACGTCTTGAGTGATTGTAGTTACTCCCAGCCAATATTTTCTTGCTCTTTTGACTAGCCCAAACAAAAAGGAAGCTGCATCTTCGTATTTCATCATCCACCAAGCTTCGTCAACGACCAAAATTCTTTTTTTCAATTCTGACCTCACTGCGTTCCAAATATGTTTCAAAACTAAAAACATCGCCACCGTTCTTAATTCCTCTTCCATATCCCTTATTCCAAAAACTATCAAAGGATTTTCCAAAGAAACGTTAGTGGGTTGGTTAAAAAACCTTGCAAAAGTTCCTCTGGTGTATCTTTTCAACCTTCTTGCTAAAGATTCCGCTCCTTCCATTCCCTCTAAAATCGTTTCTAAATCAGAAAGCAAAGGAATTCTTTCTTTCCAGGTTGAAGGGTCAGTTTCAGGAGTAATATCTCTTAAAGCGTAAGTTTCAGTAATCGCTCTGTCCATAATCGCATCTTCTTCAGGAGTCATTCCGCCCAACATCACTCTCATTAGCCCCACTAAGTTTATCACGTTTGACCTCAAAACTTCTTCGGGTTTTTCATCTTCTCTTGGCAAAGGTAAATCTAATGGGTTTAAGTGATGGGGAGAATTCAAAGAGATATTGATGAAAGAGCCCCCGACGGCCTCTGCCAAAGATTTGTATTCATTTTCAGGGTCGATCACGATTGCTTCAACTCCGGTCATCAATTGTCTCAAAATCTCTGTTTTTACCATATAGCTTTTTCCAGCTCCAGAGGTTGCAAAAACGACCATGTTTGCGTTTGGCAAAGAAAAGCGGTCAAACAAAATTAATGAATTGTTGTGCAAGTTTATTCCATACAAGATTCCTTCGTTAGAACTCAAATCAAAAGAAACAAACGGAAAAGTAGAAGAAAGGGGGCCAGTGTTCATTGGGATAAGTTGCATTATTTTATCTGAAAACAAAGGAGCGTTTGTTAAAAGTCCTTCTTTTTGTTGATATAAAGTAGGCCTAATAAAAATTAATTTTCCTTCCAAAGTATTTCTTAATACATCTTCCGTTTCTCTTATTTCTTCCATCGAATCCCCATAAACTGTCATATAAACTCCAAATTTGAACATTTTTTCAAGCCCCGCAGTTAATTTTTCTCTCAATGCGTCGAGCTCTTCGTGCTGAAATTTTAAAGAGGGTTCGATAATGATTCCTTTTTCTGTTTTTTCTTCAATTTCGGCTGTGATTTGAGTAAATTTTTTTGAAATTTCTTTTAAAACATTAGAAGTGTCCAAAGGAAGAATGTAAAGAGAAAGGTCAAAAGATTGGTTGAGATTGATTATTGGGGATAACCACCCCACAGAAAGATACCTTGGATAAGATGTGATAAAAAAGCTTCTGGATAACTTTTCTCCTAATTTCAAAGATTCAGGTTTAATTTCTATAGCCGTTGGGGCTAAAAAATCTTGCAAAGTAAAAAGTTTTTCTTCTATGGGTATTATTTTTTGTTCTTTTTTTTTAAAAAACCCAAAGACCATATTATTTTAAAAACTCTGGAGGAATTTCTGGCCAAAATCCCCTTTCAGATTCTTTATGATGGAAAAAACTCCACAATAAATGCAATATCGCTTCAGTGTTTAAGGGTTCAGCTTCCAAACCGCATTTTCTTAATCCCATTATTACATAATTCATTCTTTCCCAAAGTTGATATTTTGTTCTTTGGAATTGTTCTTCTGTTAAGTTTTTTGCACCTTTTAGTTCAAGCTCTGACAAACTATAAGGAACAATAACGTAAAAACTTTTTGTGTAAATATTTCCTTTTACTACCAAATCTTCGATGAATTTTTTATAATTTGCGATTTGATGCTTTAACAATTCTTCTTTTTGTTTTTCTTCCAAAATTTTTAATCTTTCCAAATATCCGGTAATGTTTAGCTTTCTAGATTGAACCAAAACTTGAATTGGAAAATCGAGCATATTCAAAAATTGTTGAAACTGATACAAAATTGCTTCTTGTTCTTCTTCCGATTTTAAATGAAAATTCATCGAAGAACTCAAAATCACTCCTCTCAAACTTTTGTTTTTGAGAATTATTATTCCTTCTTTGATATCTTCGATTTCAAGTAGAGTTTGAGTTGGTGTCATTTTTTAAAAAATGTTTTTTCTCGCTTTATTTTACTTATAGCATCTCCTTTTTCAGCTTTCAACCCTTCTTCAAAAAGAGAATCTTTCTTTAAAAATTCTAACTGAGAAAATTCTTTCTTCTTCCAAAAATATTTTTTGCTCCCCAAACTAAACCCAAATAATTTTCCTAAAAATTCGACCATTTCCATTCCTTGAACTTTTCCAAATATTAAAAAAGTTCCCCCTCCTCCCACGAATATCGCAAATATCAAAAACAAAATTGGACTTTTATTCCAAAGCAAAAAATAGCCTATCGCAATCAATCCCCCTATTGCTACCACAGCCAAAAATTGCTTAAAAGTAAAGGGACCAAAAATCTTAGGTTCCCTTTGTAAAAATTGTGGAACCGAAAACTGTCTCATCTAAAAATACTCTTTACTTTTATTTTTTGGTGTTTTAAACTGTTGGTACTCCCAATTGATTTATAAGCCAAGTTACCAATGCCCAAGCAATTGCAGCAATCGAAAGACCGATCACAGCATAAATTATTTGTTGCTTAGCTTGGGTCGCTTTTCCAGGGTCTCCTCCTGCAGTAAAAAACTGAAAAGCACCCATAATTATGAAAATCACTGCTACTATTGCTATCAAACCAATTAGGATTTTAAATAAAGTTGACACCAGACCGGGAAAGGTAGTATTTGGATTGGCAACCTGAGGGAACTGAGCCAATCCCATTTGATTCAGTGCTAAAATTCCAAAGAGAATTGCTAATCCTAAAATTTTTTTGTTCATTTTTGTTTAATTTATTTTTTATTTTTTCGACCTTTTAAGGATTTTGGCTGACACCGAAACGTTGTTTCAAAAGTTCAATAAAAGCGCTTGCTGATATTATAACAAAAAGTCCGATGATTGTCCAAAAGATCATTTTATATCCTTGGTTTACTTTTTCAGGATTGCCACCTGCGCTAATAAATGTGAAGGCTCCAGCCATCAAAGAAATAACTGCAATCACCGCTCCTACGCCCTGCAAAAATTCTAAAACAGCCTTCAAAAGGTCTTCAAATGTAGTGTGCCTTACTGGATTTGGAATTGTTACTTGAGTTTGAGATTTTACCAAAGAGATTTTAAAAAAACTCAAACAAAAAATTAAAACAATCAAACCTAAAATTTTTTTGTTTAATTTTAAATTTTTCATTTTTTTACTATTAAACCCCAATGATAATCTGGAATTTCAATCTCTTCGATTATTTTTAAGTTTAATTTAGCTAAAATTTCCTTTATTTCATCAATGTTACAAAATTCGAGTTCTTGAGTCAAGGGATTGTCTTTTTTCCAATCGACGATTAAAATTTTCCCTTCGTTTCTCAAAATTCTTTTTGCTTCTTCTAAAACTTTAATTTTGTTTTGGCACTGAAACAAAAGATTGGCAATTATGACCAAATCCACAGAATTGTCTCTCAAAAAAACTTTTTCTTCCAAATCCCAGCATCTTGGTTCGATGTTAAAAACTTTTTCAACTTTCATTTGAGACCTTAAAGCAGATAGGGGTTCTTCCAAAATATCGATCGCGATTACCCTTCCGGGGAAAATTTTCTTTGCTAAAGGTATCGTCCAGTCTCCTCTTCCGCATCCAAAATCCACCGCGTTCATTCCAGCTTTCAAATCTAATTTTTCTAAAATTTTTTTGGGGTCTAAAAATTCCATATTTTATTGGCAGTTAATCTGAAACCAGTTTTTTGGATCCCAACCTTCTATTGAAGTTATTCCAATGGCAGTAAAAAATAGACCCACGAGCAACCAAGCCGAATAAGTTATAAAAAGACCAATGACGACCGCAATCAAAACATCTTTTCCTTTCTTCCATTCTTCAACTTTTCCTTGCGCCATTCCCAAAAGAGCTTTAAAGGCTCCCCAAGCAACGATGATCGCTGCCAAAAGGGGTACGATTGTGAAAAGTAAAAAATCTACTACGTTTTTGAATAGCACAAAAAAGTCGCAAGCAGTACAAACTCTTTGCCCTGGTCCACCGCAAGGGATTAATTGAGCGCTCAAAATCCAGGGAGAAAAAAGTAAAAATGCTAAAAATTTTTTTATTTTTCCCATAACTCAATTTTATTTAATTTTTCTCAAAATATGAACTGCAACCGAACCTCCTGCTCCTCCAACATTATGGCAAAGGCCGATTTTAGGTACAGGTTTTATTTGCCTTTCGTCACATTTTCCTCTTAATTGATTTACGATTTCATAAATTTGAGCTAACCCTGTGGGTGAAATTGGGTGTCCTTTTGCTTTTAAACCTCCAGAAGGGTTAATGGGAAGCTTTCCGTCCAAATTTACCACTCCTTTTCTGATTAATTCTCTTCCTTTTCCTTTTGGAGCGAACCCCAAATCTTCATAAGAAAAAAGTTCTACCGAAGTAAAAGCATCGTGAACCTCTGCCACTTGAATTTCAGAAGGCTTTAGTTTCGCTTTTTCATAAGCTTTTTTTGCTGCAATTTCTGTCGCTTTAAAATGCCAAGGTTCTTCCCTCAAAAATGTTAAAAGATAATCCGTAGCAAGGCCAGAACCTACTACTTTAATGTCTGATTCTTCTTGGCTCAAAATTACCGCAGCTCCACCGTTTACAGAAAGAGAGCAATCATAAAGAGTAAATTCTCCTGCAATTTTTGGAGCATTCTTAATTTGGTCCAAGGTTACTGGCCTTTTGTAATAGTAAGCTTTTTTGTTTAAGGTTGCGTTTTGATGGTTTTTAAAAGCAACCAATTCTAAATCCTCATGACAAGCGCCGTACTTTCTTTTGTATTCTTCCCAAACGAGAGCATTTTGTAAAGGGAAATTTAATCCTTCGGTCTGTTCAATTTCCCTTTCGATTGCAGAACAAATCCAATGAGTGGTTACGGGGGTAATGTTGTCTACTAATTTTTCTCCAGAAACTACAAGGATGTTTTTGAATTCTTTCAACCTTACAGCGGTCCAAAAAGCAACGCCCCCACCAGCACAAACTGCAGGAACCTCAATTATGGGTACGTGAGTTTTGAACAAATCTGATAAAAAAGATGTTTTGTGGGTTTGGTGCTCAAAAAATCCGTCGCAATTTTCCATACCACTAAAAACGATGCAATCTATATCCGAAATTTTCATTTTAGAATCTTCCAGGGCTTCCATTGAAGCATCAAAAGCAAACTTCCACCAAGGCTTTTGAGAGTAATCAAATTTTGTCATTCCAACTCCTTTAATATACATTTTGCTTTTTTCAAAATTTCTTCGTTAACTTTAGCTTCAAAATTTACCTTTTTTGATAATTTTACCACAGCTCCATTATAATAGTCAATTTCGTCCAGTTCTTTTTTCTTTCCTTTTCTTTCTTTTTCAATTAAATTGGCCAAAAAAGGAGAGAACAAAAATAAAATGGGAATTGGAATTTGGAACAAAAAATAAAAAAATTTTACTGGATAGCGGGGAAAGTTCAAAAATTTGCCACCGGCCAATTTTACCACTCGAGCATATTCTCTCAAGGCTAAAACTTCTTTTTTAAAAACTTCTTTTTTCTTGAAGCCCTCAGCAATTGATAAATTTTCTGTGGCGCAAGCCATTCCGATTAAATTCAAAAACAATTTTGAATATTCCATGTTTTTTGAATCTTTTTGGGGCACAAAAAAAGCTTTGATTTTTGTTTTCTCAAAAAAATTTTTTATTTCGATTTTTTTCCCAGAAATTTGAGAGATTGCCAAGCGAACGGGCAAAGAATAACTAACGATTACGTTTTTACCTTCTGCCTTTTTTTCGATCGCATTAAAAAGAGAAATTCTGAAAACTGGAATTTCTTTTGAATTTTTTCCAAAAACTTCTTTTAAAGCCAAAATTGCCTCTTCTCCGGCTGAAAATCCGTTTTGAGTCAGAAAAAGAACGGGAGGCAAAAAACCTTTTTCTTTTATTTTCTGATAATAAAATTTTACTGCATCAAAAACCGGATTTTTTAGACAAAAAAACAAAAAATCAAATTGCAAGCTTTTCGGAAATTCTTCAACTTCGATCAAATTAAACTCCACCCTTTCTCTTTTTTCCTCCCTTTCTAAAAAAACTTTTCCCCTTTTAATTTCTTCTATTGATTCTTTTTTTTCAACTCCAAAAATTTCCCCAAGTTCCTTTAATTCTCTCGAGAACATCGTTCCTGTTTTTCCTCCAATTCCTACGATTCCAATTTTCATGATTGGATTTATTTCCCAAAGCGCCTTTCTCTTTCTAAAAAATTCTTTATCGCTCTTTCAAATTCTTCTGGAGAAAAATCAGGGAAAAAAGTTTTTGTGAAATAAAACTGAGAGTAAGCTGTGTGCCACATCATAAAGCCTGCAGAGTTGTGAGGGTCTCCTTCGCACCCTGTTCTAATTACCAAATCTACCAGGGGCAAACTTTTAGTCCACAAATTTTCAAGCAAAGTTTTTTCTGTAATTTCAATTTCTTCTTTTTTTGCTTTTTTTACAATTTTTTTTATCGCTTCTAGCATCTCATCGGTGCCATTGTAACCTAAAAGAAAAGTTAAATTAAAATTTTTATTTTTCTTTGTTTTATCTATTGCCTCTTTTATTGCGGTTTTTACATTTTCTGGAAAAAGCTTTTCCCAGCGGCCAAAAACATTAATTTTTACTCTTTCTTTTTGAATTTCTCTTGATTTTGCCAATTTTTTAAACTGTCTTTTGAAAATCCAAAACAAAACTTCAACCTCTTTTTTCGGTCTTTTTAAAACGTTGTCAGCAGACATTCCCCAAAAGGTAAAATAAGGAATTTTTAATTCCCAGCTCTTCTTTAAAATTTTTTCTAAAGCTTTTGCTCCTTCAACGTGTCCTTGCCAAGGAAAAAGCCCTCTTTTTTTTGCCCATCTTCTGTTTCCATCCGGAATGACTGCAACATGCATAGTTTTTTATTCTATTGGTTGCCAAGCACAAATTAAAGTTCCAGGGCCTGTGACTGCGCACAAGATTGGGGATCCTTCCGAAATAAAAGACACTTCAATTCCTTTTTCTTTTAATAGACCTTTTAATTTTTTTGCCCCTTCAAGGTTGTCAGCGTGATTGATTATCACTCTTATTTTTTTGCCCATTTTTCTTTCTTTTTCTGATTCTTTCAAAGTCTTTTTAAAAAGAGCTTCCGGTTCATCTTTTGCCAAAACCACTCCCCCTTTTGTTAAAATTCCATCTCTAATTTTTATTATCGGATGAATTCCCAATTTTTTCATCCTTCTTATCCAGTTTGCTTGACTTTTTGTTATCCTTCCGATAAATTCTGCACCCCTTGGGTCTTGAAACATTAGATAGGTATAAGTTTTTGGAATTAATTTTTCTAATTTCTCTAAAATTTCTTCAATCTCCCTTTGTTCTTGAATCAATTCAATCGCTCTCAAAACAAAAAGGGCTTGTCCTGATACTGCATTTTGAGTATCAAAAACAAAAATTCTTTCTCTGTCTTTTTCTGGGAGCATTTCTTTGGCTTGAATTGCCGAATTGTAACAACCAGAAAGCTTTGAAGTCAAGGTTAAACACAAAACCTTATCGAATCTTTCTAGTTGTTTTTTGAAAGCCTCCAAATAATCTTTTGGCATCGCCTGGGATGTTCTTGGTCTTGTTTCAATTCCTATTTCATAAGCTTTTTTTATTTTCTGATAAATGTTTTCTCCCTCAATTTTTTCTAATTCTGGCCAATCAAATTTAGCCTCTGCAATTTCAATTTGATACCTTTCTAAAATTTTTGGCGAAATCGAGGCAGCGTTTTCTGTCACTATTCCTATTGAAACTTTTTTTACCGAAGGTTCTTTTGCGATTTCTCTTGCCATATCTTCTTCTCTTAATTCTTTAATTTCCCCAAAGTTTCTTATTATTTTTTTTACCTCCTCTGGCCAATCTGTGTGAATGTGAAGCTTTAATTTATTTTGAACTGAAACTAAATCCAGAGAATTTCCTAAATTTTTCAATTTTTCTTTGACTTCTTCCTCTTTTACTTTTGGATTTTCTATCAAGGCCACAATTTCAAAGCGATACGGCATTATCTGAACCATTCTTTTTATTTTTGCAGAAGGCATTCTTTTGATTTCTTTTTTTTCACCTTTTAAAACTTCAAAAAAACTTTCCAAAACCATCAAGAATCCAAGCCCTCCCGCATCGACAACGTTAGCTTTTTTTAAGACTTCCATTTTTTCCCTTGTGTTAATTAAAGCATCTTTTGCCCTTTCTAAAGATCGTTCAAAAACATCTTCAATTTCTTCTTTCTTTTGCGCCAAATTAAAAAAACTTTGAGAGAAAGCAGAAATTACATCTAAAACCGTTCCTTCTTTGGGGTTTAAAATTGATTTGAAAGCCCTTTCTCTACCTTTTTCAAACAAAATTGCCAAAGCCCTTGCATCCAATGAGTTGTTTTCGTTTAAGTTTGAAAGAAAACCGACTAAAAACCCAGTAAAAATTACTCCCACGTTACCTTGGGCTGAATTTAAAGCTTCTTCTAAAATTGCATCTGCCATTTCTTTTTTGCTTTGAAAATTTTTCCCTTCGAGGGCTTTTTTTATCCCTTCTAAAGTTTTTGCCAAATTCGTGCCTGTATCTTGGTCTGGAACTGGAAAAACATTGATTTTGTTAATTTCTTCTTTTTCTGCGTTAATTCTTTCGAAAGACTTCAAAAGCATTTCCTTTAAAATTTCGAGAGAGATTGTTTTCATTTTTTAAATTTCTTTTGAACTTCTTGCAAAAACTTTTGAGCTAATTCTTTCCCCCCTAATCCAAAAGCAATTCCCACGATCAAAACCCCCAAGGCTACCAAACCCGAAAACAAAATTAAAATTAGCTCTCTAAGAATGTTTAATTGATACAGAATTGCGAGCAAAGCCAAAACCCAAATTAAAAAAGTAATTCCTTTTCCCAAAAGAGGAGAAACCGAAACCTTTTCTTTTTCAAGAGAAATCAAAACGATTTTTTTTGAAAAGGCAAAAAAATACAATATTGCCAAAAAAATTAACAAAGCCAAAAAAACGTTCAAGTAATATTTCACCAAAAATTCAAAAAAATCACTTACTTTTTGAAGATGAAAAAGTTCAAAAATGACCATTAAAAAGAGAAAAACAAAAAATAATTTTACGATTTCTGTTAAAAATTTTTGAATGTCAAATTTTAAGTTAACTGCCAAAAATGTGTCTTCCAAACCGCTCAATTTGAAAACCGATTTTAGTCTAATTTTTTCAAAAAATTGAAAAACTATTCTTTCAATAAATTTTATTACTAAAACTCCAACTAAAATCAAAAAGATTGCCCAAAAAGCCTGATAAAAAAAATTTTCGAAAATTTCCAAAACCATTACTAAATTTTACTAAAAAAAGAAAATAAATCAAATTGATTTTTCGGTTTCTTTTGGGTAAAATTAATCATATTTTAAAATGAAAATTAAATGACAAAAAAGAGAACAGAAAGACAAAAAAAAGTTGCTGAAGGATCGAAAGAAATTTTTGCTTTCAAAGAACCGCAAAAAGGGCAAGCTTTAGTTTTTAAAATGGTGCCAGTGAGCAAAATGAAAGTAGTGGAATATCAAAGAAAACCCTCAAACTTTCATGTGATGAGATTGGTTTCTTCAATAGAAAAGGTAGGTTTTCTGGTTCCTTTAATTGGGGTTGAGAGAGGCGAAAATTATTTAATTTTGGATGGACAGCATAGATTGTTGGCAGCCCAAAAGCTAGAACTAAAAGAATTGCCCGTAATTTTAGTACCAGAGGAAGTAGTCCAATTAATGATGAGCTTGAACATTGAAAAAGAGTTAAACATTAGAGAAAAGTCTTACGTTTCCTTAAGAGTTTATGAAGATTTGTTGAAGAGAAATTCTCAAATTCCAGAAACAGAGCCACAAATATCAGAAGCGATAGAATCGATCTATTTTGTGACTTTGGGAATCGGATACGAAAATCAAGAAAGATTAAGAGGAAAACTTTTTGAAGGAATTTTGAAAAGATGCGATTTTCCTTTACAAGAACCCTTGGACTCAGCATTCAAAGTAAGACAAGGAAGGACTCAAAAAATTTTACAAGCTAACGAATTAATCACAGAAGTCGCTCAAAAATTGAAAGAAATGAATAGATGGCACCCTTTTGTTTACCAGCAAATAATGTCTTATGTAAACCCCATCAAAAAGAAAAAAGAACTTCAAGAATTTGACGAAGTTTTTGATAAACTTTTTACAAATTTAAAAAAAGCGAGAGAAAATCCAGAGATAATTTTGAAAGAAGGAGGGATTGTAGGAATGGAAGGGGAAATGTAAAATTTTTTTGGAAGTTCAAGGAGGGGTGTTCCGAATTGGCTAAGGAGCCGGTCTTGAAAACCGGTGCCAGTTTACTGGCTTGTGGGTTCGAGTCCCACCCCCTCCGCCATTTTACGATTTCGAGGTTTTGAAAAGATATTGTTTCGCCCTTCTCGTGCGCGTCCCCGAAAAAATTTTACTCCCCGTTTTTTGTTGACTTTATTTTTCATCTCGCTTATAATTATAATAGATAAGAAAGAAAAAATATAATTTATCACATACATTTTAATGGTATATCAAAGAAAGAGCTATGTCAAATAATATTTCAAAATCGAACATCGCCAAAAATATAAAGAAATTAAGGAAAGAAAAAGGGATTTCGCAAGACCGGCTTTCAAAACTTGCCGATTTGTCTTTAAATACAATTGTTAATATTGAAGCGGGAAATAATTCCAATCCCACAATCGAAACATTAGAAAAAATCGCCAAAGCGTTAGGCGTTTCAATAGACGAGTTATTAAAGAAATAAATTGGTTATTAAAAATATGCATTTTGTAGATGAAATTTTTAGAGAAATTAAAATAGTCGGATGGCTAGAAGACATTAAAAAAACTTCTTTCACAAAAAGATGGGACAAGTTAGCAGAGATTGTTTCTAAACTTAATATTTTTAAAGCCGAAATGTCAGATTTTACTTCAGATGAACAACTGTACTTAGGAAGAGAAAGGAATCGATATGGGGCTGTGTCCTCATTTTTATATATTTTTTTCTAATAAAAATCAAAAATTTCATCATACTTGTAAGGCAGCTAATAAATAACGCGTCTATTGTCGAGGAACAGATAAGAAAAAATGTATTTTTGGAAAAAATTAATCTTAAGATTTTATGTTTTGTATACATGATATTCCAAATAAATTGAACTCAGTATTAGAAATTGTTGAAGGGAAAGGCATTGGTCATCCGGATAGTTATTTTTGAAAACATTAATTTTTTTAAAAATTCCAAATGAAGGCAAAATATTTCTATAAAGAAGAAGGTTCTATTGGAATGATTACAATGACCACCACTAAGGCCTTTTTAGAAACTATTCATAGAGGTAAAAATTTTTGGGGAGATTATAAATAGTTTATGTAAAAATTTTTATCTATCGATAGAAAGGGGAGATTAAAATTCGTTGAGTGTGGGGGAGATTATCCAGAAATTTTAACGAAATCGAAAGTTGATAAAAAAATTAAAGTATACAAGAGTCTACTAAAAAAATGAATATTAAAGCAAATGAAACCGTTGCTTTTGAGGATACTCCAGCAGGATGCATAGCCGCCCGGAAATGCGGTCTTTACACTATAGGATGTACTAATGAGAAATTTATTAAAGACAACCATTTTTGTTCAATACAAATAATTGGAAGCCTTAAGAAGCTAGAAAAATATGTGGATTTATTTATTGTTTATTGCCCTAAGGATTTAATAGCTTTCCTAAAAGAAGTTATATGATAAAATAATTCTTGATAGAAATATCGGCTCGCCCGCGAAGCGGACAAAAGCGGGCGGGCAAAAAGGAGGGGGTTTGAGTGTCATCCCCACCAGGAATTTTTGCCTGCCCGCAGGTTTTTGGGCGGTGGGTGGATGTAAGATTGCCAAAGGCAACCGCAGAGGTCAGAATCGGCGTCAGGATTTTACTCAAAGGAGGTTTGAATTTTGTTCAAAAAATAGCGCAAAAATTTTTTATTCCTCAATTAAGGGAACAAAAACAAAACCTGGGAATTCTTTTTCTTCGAAAACGTTTTCTTTTCTTTTTATAAAAAGCCAGATTGAGTTTTCGATTGGTGCGACGATTCTTCCTCCAACTTTTAACTGTTTTTTCCAAGCCAAAGGCAACCTTTTTGCTGTTGCAGAAGAGAGTATTTTGTCAAAGGGAGCCTCAATTTCATACCCTTTCGAACCATCACCCAAAACAAATTTCACCCTGCCTTCTTTCACAAAATTGTACTTTTTGACATTTCCCCTTCCAAATTCTACCAATTCAGGAATTCTTTCTATTGCAATTACCTTTCCTCGTTCCCCCACAATTTCTGCTAACAAAGCGGAAGTCCAGCCAGATCCTGAGCCAACGTCTAAAATTTTTTCTCCTTCTTTGGGTTCCAGAAGCTCTAACATAAAAGCTACCACCAGAGGTTGAGAAATTGTTTGACCAAAACCAATGGGTAGGGCGCCGTCGTACTCTGGAAAGCTTTCCAAATCTTTTGGCAAAAAATCTTTTCTTTTTATTTTCAAGAAAGCAGAAATTATTCTTTCAGTTTTCAACCAGCCTTGAGAGATTAAATTTTCGACAAAATTTTTCCACGAGTCTTTTGATTCCATTTTAAAAAGTTTCTTTTTGGAATTCTCCGTGAAAATCCTTAAAAGAAACCGTTCTTTCGTCAAAATAAAGCTGTACTTGTCCTACGGGTCCATTTCTGTGCTTTGCTACGATAACTTCTGCCACTCCTTTTTGGCCTGTATCAAAATATTTATCTTCTCGGTAAATGAACATTACTACGTCCGCATCTTGTTCTAGGGTGCCCGACTGTCTTAAGTCAGAAAGCCTGGGTCTTGGGGGAGTCCTTCTTTCGACCGCTCTTGACAACTGTGAAATTGCCAGAACCGGAATATCAAATTCTCTTGCCAATGCTTTCAAAGACCTTGAAATTTCAGAAACCTGTTCTACCGGAGAAGCGTCTGAGTTTAAGGGTTGCATTAACTGAATGTAATCTATAACCACCAATCCCAAACCCTTTTCAGCTTGCAACCTTCTACACATTGCTTTAATTTGTAAGATGTTTGGGGAAGGACTGTCGTCAATGTAGACTGGAGCTTCGGACAAAATTGACATTGCTTGGCTGATTTTATCGAAATCGTTAGGTTCGCCCTCTGAGGAAAGTTTTCCCGTTCTTAATCTCCAAAGGTCAACTTCTCCGATGGAAGATATCAATCTGTCTACGATTTGATCTTTTGACATTTCCAAAGAGAAAATCCCGACTGGAATTTTTTCAAAAACGGCCACGTTCGCCGCAATGTTTATTGCCAAAGCACTTTTTCCCAAAGAAGGCCTTGCGGCCAAAATTATCAAGTCAGATTTTTGCAGCCCAGCCAAAAGATTATCCAAACTTTGGAAATGAGTAGGAATTCCTCTTACTCTTGGTCCCATTCTGGTTAAGGTTTCAATTCTCTCCCAAGTTTCTTTTAAGACATTTTTTACTGGAATGAATTTGTGGGTGAGAGATTTTTGAGCGATCGAAAAAACCCTTTTTTCTGCTTTATCCAATAAAATTTCTAACTCCTCAGATTCTTGCAAAACTAATTTTTGAAGGTCGTAAGAAGCAGACAACAATTCTCTCAAGGCTGCTTTCTTTTTTACGATTTTTGCATAATTTGGCGCGTTCACTGGCGTTACTACAGAATTCAACAACTCACTCAAATAAGAAATCCCCCCTATCTCTTCTAAAAGCCCCTTTTCTTTTAACCTTTCTGAAACTGAGAGAAGGTCAATGTTTTCTCCTTTCTCAAAAAGTTCCAAAAAAACTTTGTAAATTTCTTGATGGATCCCCCTATAAAAATCTTCGGGCCGAAGGATGTCTGCAATTCTAAAAATCACCTCTTTATCCAAAAGTATACATCCCAAAAGCGCTTTTTCTGCTTCGATGGAATAGGGGACAAAATTTTCTATTGTTTCTGTCATAATTTTAGTGTATCATTATAAAAAAAAGAAATCAAGAAAACTCATGAAAGTGGCCCTGATTACTTTTCATTCTTTTTCGGAGGAAGGAGGAGTAAAAAGACATATTTTAGCTTTAAAAGAGGAATTTGAAAAAAGAAAAGTTGAAACAAAAGTAATAGCTCCAAGAAGGAGCAAAAAAGAAGACTACGGAAAGGATGTAATTTTGCTCGGAACCTCGTTTAAGCTAAATCTTGGAGGGGGAATTTCAGATTTAGTTTTCAATTTTGACCATTTCGCAATCGAGAGAGTTTTAAAAAAAGAAAATTTTGATGTACTCCATTTTCATAACGCCTCTTTCCCTTCTTTTTTTCAAATTCTCCTTTCTCCTTTTTCTTTTAAAACTTTAAACATTTTGACTTTCCATTCAGACATTTCTAGAAGTAATTTTTTAAAAACTTTTTTTCCTCTTTTTTTAAACTTTTGCAATTTAAGATTGAATGGTCTGATCGCAGTTTCAGAAGTGGCCTTGTCTTTTTTTAAAGATTTTAAAAAGCCAAAAGTTTTGATTCCAAACGGAGTAAATCTAAAAGAATTTTCGCCAAAAGGAAAAAAATTTAATGAATTTTTAGATGGAAAAATCAATCTTTTGTTTGTTGGGAGAATAGAAGAAAGAAAAGGTTTGATTTATTTGTTGAAAGCTTTTGAGATTTTAAAACGAAAATACCAAAGCTTAAGGTTGGTCGTAGTAGGGGAGGGGTTGGAAAGGAAAAATTGTGAAGATTTTGTAAAAGAAAAAGACTTAAAAGATGTTGTTTTTTTGGGGGAATTAAAAGGAGATGACCTTTTTAAAATTTATCGCACTGCTGATATTTTTTGCGCTCCTTCAATTTTTGGGGAGAGCTTTGGCTTGGTAATTTTGGAAGCCATGGCATCGGGTTTGCCCTTTGTAGCTTTTGCTAACGAAGGCTACAAAAGTTGGTTGAAAGGAAAAAAAGGAGAAGAATTTTTAGTCCCACCAAAAAACTATCTTTTGCTCGCAAAAAAAATTGAAATTTTGATTAAAAATCCCCAAAAAAGAAAAGAGCTTTCTTTGTGGGGCCAAAAAGAATCAAAAAGATACTCTTGGTCAAACATCGCCAAAAAAATTCTAAATTTTTATCACACCTGCCAAAAAACAAAAGAAAAATTTTAAATTCCTTCTTCTTTGAGTTTTTCGAAAAGCTCTTTTTGCTTTTTGGTTAACGTTTTTGGAATCGAAATTTTTACTTTAAAATACAAATTGCCCCTCTCTTTTTTGCCAAATTTGGGGAGGCCTTTTTTGGGAATTTTGAAAATTTCGCCATCTTCTGTTCCGGCTGGAATTTTAAAAATTACTTTTTCTTTTTCTAAAGTTGGAACCTCAATTTCGCCTCCCAAAACTGCAAAGCTTATGGGAATTTTTATTGCTGTGAAAAGGTCATTTCCTTTTCTTTCGAAAAGAGGATGCTTTTTAATATAAATTTTAATATATAAATCTCCAGGTTTTCCTCCTCTCCTTCCTGCGTCCCCCTTTTGCGGAATTTTTAATTCTTGTAAGTGGTCTACTCCAGGAGGAATAAAAAATTCTGTTTCCTCTTCGCCTTTTACCCTTCCTTCACCATGGCAAACTTGGCAGGGGTTTTCTGGGATAAAACCCTCGCCTTTGCATTGAGGGCAAACAGTGCTTCTTGTAATTTGTCCAAAAAAGGTACTTTTAATTTGTTTTACCCTGCCGGTGCCACCACACATTGGGCATTTTATTATTTTTGTTCCAGGTTCAGTTCCGGTTCCTTCACATCTTTGACACATTAACCATTTTTGCAAAAAAACTTTTTCTTTTTTTCCTTTCAAAACATCTTCCAAAGTTATTTCAACACCAACTTCAATATCAGAACCACTTTTTGGTTCTTTTTTTCTTGAAACTCCAAAATCAAAACCAAAGAAATCTTTTAACAAATCTTCTAAATCTTCAAAGTCAACAGAAAAAGGCGACCTAGAAAACCATTCAAAATCAGCTTGAGGCTCGGCTTGAGCTCCTTCAAAAACTTGCCCGTACATATCGTATTGTTTTCTTTTTTCAGGATCAGATAAAACTTGATAGGCCTCGTTTATTTCTTTAAACTTTTCAGGATCGCCTCCTTTGTCCGGATGGTATTTATGGGCCAATCTATAATAAGCTTTTTTTATTTCTTCTGGTGAGGCATTTTTGGAGATTCCTAAAATTTTGTAATAATCCTTCATATTTTAAATTTTAAATTCTAAACAAAATTCCAAATTCTAAATTGCAAATTTTAAACATTTTTGAAATTTCAGACCCTGAATTTTAAATTATTTTTCATTACTTCCTGGTTGCGACCCACCGTATCCCTTATACATTTCCGCACCAATTTTTTGAAGGGCTTGAGACAGTTCTTGAATTTTTTGATTTATTTGCTCTATGTTATCTGATTCTTTTGCCTTTTTCAATTGTTCAATTTTTTCTTCAACTTCTTTTTTTAAAGTTTCAGAAATTTTTCCCCCAGATTCTCTTAAAGATCTTTCAGCCACATAAATTAAATTGTCAGCTTGGTTTTTAATTTCTACTAACTCTCTCTTTTTTTTATCTTCTTCAGCGTACGTTTCAGCTTCCCTTTTCATCTTTTCTATTTCTTCTTTCGAAAGTCCAATAGAACTCGTTACTCTTATTGTCTGAGACTTTCCGGTTGCTTTATCTTTTGCGGTAACAGTCAAAATTCCGTTGGCATCAACGTCGAAAGTAACTTCAATTTGAGGTATTCCTCTGGGAGCGGGTGGAATTCCGTCTAAAATAAACCTTGCCAAAGACCTACAATCTTGAGCCATCGGTCTTTCACCTTGCAAAACGTGAACTTCGACCGAGGTTTGGTTGTCAGCAGCAGTGGTGAAAATTTGAGTTTTGGACGTGGGAATAGTAGTATTTTTGGGAATCATTATTGTGTTTACTCCTCCCAAGGTTTCAATTCCCAATGATAATGGCAAAACATCCAAAAGCAAAACCGATTTAATTTCTCCCTCTGGAGTTCTTTTTTCTAATTGAGCTAATAAAATTTCAGCTTCAATCGAAGCTCCCATTGCCACTACTTCTTCAGGATTTATGGATTTATTGGGTTCTTTTCCAAAAAACTCTTTTACGGCCTCCCTTACCTTTGGGATTAAAGTTGTCCCTCCAACCAAAACGATTTCGTCAATCTGATTTTTTTCTAGTTTTGATTCTTTTAAGGTAATTTTTACTCTTTCTATCGATCTTTCAATCAAATCTCTTGTAAGTTGGTCGAATTGAGCCCTGGTAATTTTGTAAAGTAAATGTTTTGGCCCTTCGGGAGTAGAAGTGATAAAAGGCAAATTAATTTCTGTTTCCAAAACAGAGGAAAGTTCAATTTTTGCATTTTCTGCGGCTTCTTTTATTCTTTGCAAAGCCAAGGGATCTTTTGAAAGGTCAATTCCTTCTTCTTTTTTAAATTTTTCAATAACCCAATTAATAATTCTTTGGTCAAAATCTTGTCCGCCCAGGTGAGCTTCACCTCCGGTGGCGATTACTTCTACAGTGTCTGGAGCAATTTCCAAAATGGTAACGTCGAAAGTTCCTCCTCCAAAATCATAAACCAAAATTTTTTTGGGTTCTTTTTTTCCAAAACCATAAGCCAAAGCTGCGGCCGTAGGTTCATTAATGATTCTTAAAACTTTAAAACCGGCAATTTCACCTGCAGCCTGAGTTGCTTTTCGTTGGGAATCATCAAAATTTGCTGGACAAGTAATAACCGCATATTCGAATTTTTCTCCCAATTTTTCTTCGGCATCCAATTTTAATTTTTGAAGTATCATCGCAGAAATTTCAATCGGTGTATACCATCTCTCTCCCATTTTAATTTCAACTCCACCATCTGACCTTCTTCTTGTTTCGTATGGCAGCCTTTTTAATTCTGCTTGAACTTCGGGGTCGTCGTACCTTCTTCCAATAAACCTTTTCACTCCAAAAATGGTGTTTTGAGGATTAGTAACTGCTTGTCTTTTTGCTAAAATTCCGACTAATCTTTCTCCTGTTTTTGAAATGGCCACTATAGAAGGAGTTAAGGTAGAACCTTCTCTGTTTTCAATACATTGGGGTTTCCCCCCGATAATAGTGGCCATTTTTGAAATTGTTGTTCCAAGGTCAATTCCTAAAGCTTTCATATTTTTTATTTTAAAAATTTTTTTAAAAAATTCAAGTTTACCCAAAAAAGTATCGGCTTTGCTGGGTGCAGTTGTTAATTAAAAAAAACATTTATATTGCTGGTTTTTTTGAACACTTTATTATTAAATTGGGAAAGGTTTCATTAGTTTTAACATTTCTTCAAAGTTATCGTTGGGCGCTGATTTTACTCTGAATTTATAACCGCACTTGGTACATCGATAGTGAATGATGTATTTATTTTTTTTGAATTCTACACCCAAGGGTTCCATCATTCCATCGCAATTTGATTTTCTATCTCCGGGGTTAATGTCTACGTGCTTTGACCATAAACATTTCGGACAATGGTCGGTGTATCCAGAACCCTTAACAAAAGTTCCGCAGTGGTCACACTTAAAATCCTCTTTTCTTTTTCGGAATCTTTTTTCTTGCATATTTTTTTATCAATCCTTTATTTTACTGATTGGGGTAAAATTGTAAAGAGTAAGGTTTCAATATTTTTTCTATCAAACTTTTTGGCTACTCAAAAAAATATCAATCTGAAATTAAAAAATCGGAAACTTTTCACCTTTTATTTTAATAGAAATTTTTATTAGATAAATTCAAATTTAAAAATTTAAAATTGATTTTTTTATTTTCTTTTTGATATTCTTAATCAATGGAGATTAAAATAGTTAAACCCAAAGTTTGGAATTTTGAAATCATAAAGGGGGGAAAAGCTTGGGAAGAGGTTGTTTATTCAGCGAGAATGAGCGGAGTTCCTTTAGAATTTAGCGGGAAGGACGTTTTTAATATGATTGTTGAAAATGACTACACTTCAGCCATAGAGCACGTTATCATTAAATTCGATTTGAAAATGACAAAGGGAAATGCTCCTGAGTATTTGGAACATAGAATTCAAAGTCACACGGGCTACTCTACGAGATATATTAAGGTTTCAGAAGGAATTCACAAAAAAACGTCTGCTTTTGAAATTATAATGCCTTGGCATCTTTTAGGTCCAAAGGACGAAAAAACAAAAAATCAAAGGAAAATTTTTTTAGAAAATGTCAAAGAGAATTTGAAAAACTACGAGGCTTTTTTAAGCCAAGGATTGCCAAAGGAATCTGCAAGGTACATTTTACCCTTTTGTCAAGCAGTGGGAATTTATCATGTGACAATAAATTTAAGGTCTCTTTTGAACCTTTTAAGCTTGAGGCTTTGCGTTAGGGCTTCTCCAGAATTCAGATGCATCGCGAGCCAAATCTATTTCAATTTAATTAAAAAATTACCCATAATGAGAGGATTGGTTGGGTGTCGAGGGTTGATGAGGGGAGCTTGTCCTGAAAACGAAGTGAGGCAGAATACAAATTGTCCTTTTAAAAACAAAAATTCAAAAATTTTTATTCCAACTATCAAAGAAATTAGAGAGGGAATTGAAATAAATAAAACAAATCGAGAGGAATTATTAAAGGTCCAAGAAGAAATTTTTAGAAAGTGGGCGTCGTGGAAAGATTAAAATGAAAAATAAAAAATTTTTAAAAATTTTGATTTCTCCCTTTTTCTCCTTTTTATTTTTATTCTTAACTCAAATTAAATTCGCCCCCATTTTGGGAACTAAAATGAGCTTTTCTTTGAGCGTTTTTTTTGGTCCTACTCTGGCAAAGATTTTTGGAATAAACTATGGAACAGGAATTATAATTTTGACTCACTTAATCGGTTTGTTATTTGGAATTTATAAAGTTCAAGCCATTAAAGATTTTTTCACTTTTTTCCCAATAATTTTTGCGGGTATTTATTTTGCAAAAATTTTTAAAGGCGAAAAAAAATTAATTTTCATTCCTTTACTTTGTATTTTCCTCTTTATCCTTCACCCAATTGGCAAAATAGTTTGGTTTTATTCCCTTTTCTGGGTTCTTCCAATTTTAATTGCTGTTTTTAAAGAAAAATTGGACAGAATTTTAAAATTTCCAGTTTTTAAGATTTACGGATACTCGCTCGGAACCGCTTTTGTGGACCATAGCGTTGGTTGTGTTATTTATCTTTATCTTTTAAACATTCCGGCACACTTTTGGATCGAGGCAATTCCACACACAATTTTAGAAAGATTGTTAATCGCAGGAGGAGTTTCTGTTTTTTACCTTTTTGAAATTGCCTTGCTTAAAATTTTTGAAAAATTACCGGTTTTTAAAAAAGTGAAAAGTTTGGTTTTCGAATAAATGGAAGAATTAAAAAGAATAAAAGGAATTGTCAAAAGCCAAAATTTTTGGAGAAGCGAATGTTTAAACTTGATAGCATCCGAAAACGTTCTTTCGCCCTTGGCAAAAAAATTTTTAATTTCTGATTTTGTGGGAAGGTATAACGAACATGGGATAAAAGACAGTGAGTTTGAGGAACACTATCAGGGTGTGAAGCTTTCGAGCGAAATTGAAAAAGTTTGCATTCAAATTTTTTCTCGAAGGTTTAAAACTCCATATGTAGACGTGAGACCGATTTCTGGGGCAATCGCAAATTTAGCAGTCTATTGTGCAATTTTAAAATCCGGTGATGTTTTCTTTTCTCCAGGGTTGACTTTTGGAGGGCACGTTTCCTCAACAGAATACGGGATAGCAGGACTTTGTGGATTAAAAAGCATTCCTATGCCTTTTGATGAAAAGAGAATGCGATTGAATGTAAAGGAGACGCTAAATTTAATCAAAAAAATCAATCCAAAATTGATAATGTTTGGAAGGTCGATGTTTCTTTTTCCCGAGCCAATAAAAGAAATAAGAAAAGATACAAAATCGATCATAGTTTACGATGCGTCCCACGTTTTTGGATTAATTTATGGAGGGAAATTTCAGGATCCTTTCAAAGAAGGAGTAGATATTATCACCGCTTCAACTCACAAAACCTTTCCAGGTCCTCAAGGTGGAATAATTTTGGGGAATCCAAAATTGGATAAAAAAATTTGGAAAAAAATTCAAAGAACAATTTTCCCAGGTATTGTTTCAAACCATCATATTTTTAGATTGCCTTCTTTAGCAATTACGGCTTTGGAAATGGATAGGTTTGGGAAAAAATATGCAGAAAAAATTATAGAAAACGCAAAAACTTTGGCAAAAGAACTTTTTAAACTTGGATTTGAAGTTTTGGGAAAAGAAAATGGTTTTACGCAGTCCCATCAAATAATTATCGATGTAAAAAAATTGGGAGGAGGAAAAATAGTTGCAGAAAACTTAGAAAGGGCAAATATCATTATCAATAAAATGGCTTTACCAAATGACCGGGCAGGCGACGCTACTAAAAATCCTTCTGGCATTCGGGTCGGAGTTCAAGAAATGACCAGGTGTGGAATGGGGGAAAAAGAGATGTTAAAGATTGCAAGCTTTTTTAAAAAAATTTTAATCGAACAAAAAGATCCTTTGGAAATTAAAAAAGAGGTTATTAACTTTAGGAAGAAATATCAAAAAGTGAAATTTTGCTTTAATGCTTGAAAGAATAAAAAAAGAAGTTGAAAAAATTAAAAAGAGAAAAAATGTTTTAGGAATTTTCTTGGCAGGTTCTTTTGCCAGGAAGGAAACCCATCACCTTTCCGATGTTGATCTCTACGTTCTAGTGAAAAGGGGAGTAAAACAAAAACTTTTAGATCCCTGGGAGCGTTTTCGTGTTACTTATTTGACCGAGAAAGAATTAAAAAAAAGATTTTGGCAGAGGGATTGGATATTTTCAAGGTGCTTAATTCTCTCGTCAAAAATTCTTTACGACCCAAAAGGGATTTTAAGAAAAATTAAAAAAGAGGCTAGAAAATATCCAGAGGAAATTCGACAATTTGAACTTAGGGCCAATGTTTTCCACGCGAAATATCAACTCTCAAGAGCAAAATTTGCTTTCAAAAAGAAAGACCTCCCTTCATCTGTTTATTTTTTGATGAGATGCGGAGAAGAAATTTTATTTTTCTTTTACGTTTTGAATAAACTTTTCCTTTCAAGCGAACGAAAAATTTATGAAGAAAGAAAGAAAATTAAAACAAAACCAAAAAGTTTTGAAAAAAGATTGATCGAAGGAAGTTGTTTGGATTTGCCTTCAAAGAAGATAGAAAGGAATATTAAAATTTTAGAATCTCTAACAGAGGACTTAGAAAGATTTTACAAAAAAGAACAAAAGAATTGGAAAAAAGAGTATTTAATAAAACTTAGAGAAATGCTAAAATAAAAAAATGCTAAAAAATCCATACAGGGGGAAATTTATTGTTTTTGATTCACTCGATGGGGCGGGGAACTCGACTCAGGTTAAGCTTTTGGCCGATTATTTAAACAAAATTGGGGAAAAAAGTTATGTTACAAAGGAACCGACTTCTTATTTAATCGGAGGGTTGATCAAAAGCCAATTAACTCACGATTGGAAATCTTCGGCCGAATGTCTCCAACTTTTGTTTTGCGCAGACAGAGCCTATCACTTGGAAAAAGAAATCATTCCTCTTTTGAAAAAAGGAATAAACGTGATTTCAGATAGATACTTTTTCTCGACAATCGCTTACGGAAATTTGGAAATTAAAGATTTTGAATGGTTGATTGAGATTAACAAAAAATTCATTTTGCCAGATTTGACTTTCTTTTTAAAAGTTTCTCCAAAAGTTTGCATTAAAAGAATAAAAAAAGATCGCTTTGAAATTACCCTTTTTGAAAAAGAAAAAATTTTAGAAAAAGTTTGGAAAAATTACGAAATTTTGGCAAAAAAATTTAAACAAGTTTTTATCATAGATGGCGAGAAAAAAGTTGAAGAAATTGCAAAAGAAATAAGAAAAATTGTTTTAAATAAATTAAAATTTAAAAGATAAAAAAGGTCAAAAAGAATAAAATAATTAAAGGACTTTAATTAAAAGAAAACTTCAAAATGAGATTTTATTTAGCAAGCAAAATTCATTTGGCAAAGGTAACAAAAGAAAAACCAAATTACATTGGAAGCATTACCGTCGATGAGGCTTTAGCAAAGAGAGCAGGATTTAAAAACGGAGAGCTGGTTCATGTGTGGGATTCGAACAACGGAGAAAGAATTGAGACTTACATTATTTTTGGGAAGAAAAATTCTGGAGAAATCATTGTAAACGGTCCTGCAGCGAAAAAAATCAAGAAAGGACACAAAATCATCATTGCTGGTTTTGAGCTTTCAAAAAATCCACCAAAGCCAAAAATTGTTTTAGTGGATGAAAAAAATAAATTCTTAAAATTTTTAAAGTAGTAAAACTTTCAACCACTTTACTACTAAAAAAGCTTGGAATTTTTTCTAAAATTATATTTAATAAAAATTTTCAAACCCCAATTTTTTAGATTTTTAAAATTTGAAAAAAAATGTTAAAATAAAATTATGAAAAACCTTGCCAAAATTATCGATCACACAAACATAAAAAAGGGAGCAAAAAAAGAAGAAATTTTGAAAACTTGCCAGGAAGCTAAAAAATACGGATTTAGAGGAGTTTGCGTGAGGCCAGAGTGGGTGGAATTAGTAGCAAAGGAATTAAAAGGAACTGGAATAAAAACTGTTGTTTTAATCGACCCTCCGATCGGAGATTCGCCGCACAAAACGAGAGTAAAAATGTGTCAAAGAGCAAAAAAAGATGGAGCGGATGAATTAGACGTTGTAATGAACGTTGTCGATGCAAAACATGAAAGGTGGGAAAAAATTTTGAAGGATTTAAAAGTAATTTGCAAAATTTTACCAACAAAAGTTATCATCGGCTCTGGTTATTTAACAGACAAAGAAATAGTTAAAGCTTCGCAGATTTGCAAAAAAGCAGGAGCTTTTTGTGTGAAAACGGCAACAGAAAAAGACCCCTTAGAACACCGAGAATTGAAAGAAAAATTTTATCATTTAAAGTTAATGAAAAAAGGAGCTCCAGGTCTTTTGATTAAAGTTGCAGGAGGAGTTAGAACCTTGAAAGATGCAAAGGGAGCAATCAAAGCCGGAGCAGATATTATTGGAACAAGTTTTGGAGTTGAAATAATGGAAGGAGGATTACTCAAAAGCTAAAAAATTTATGGAATTTACTCCCAAAATTGGTTTGGAAATTCATGTTGAATTGAAAACAAATTCTAAAATGTTTTGTTCTTGTAAGAACGATCCTGACGAAACGAGGCCAAATTTTAATGTTTGTCCTATCTGTTTGGGGCATCCTGGAGTTTTGCCCGTTGTCAACAAAGAAGCAGTAAAAAAAGTAATCAAAACTGGTTTAGCTTTAAATTGCGAAATTTCTGAATACTCTTTTTTTGAAAGAAAAAGTTATTTTTATCCTGATTTACCCAAGGGCTATCAAATCTCTCAGTATTCAACTCCACTTTGTAAAAATGGATTTTTAGAAATTGACGGAAAAAAAATTAAAATAAGGAGAATTCATTTGGAAGAAGACACCGGAAGGCTGGCCCATGAAAAAGTTTGTTCTCTAGTGGATTTTAATAGAGCGGGAGTTCCTTTGATGGAGTTGGTGACAGAACCGGATATTACGTGCGCAAAAGAAGCAAGGGATTTTGCAGAAGAACTCCAGTTAATTTTAAGATCTTTGGAAATTTCTGATGCCAACATGGAAAAAGGGCAAATGAGGATTGAAGCTAACATTTCTTTAAGCCCTTCAAATTCACAAAATTTGGGCACAAAAGTAGAAATAAAAAATTTGAATTCTTTTAAAGCAGTAGAAAGAGCGATAAATTACGAAATTAAAAGACAAACAGAGTTTTTAAAGAGCGGAAAAAAAATTATTCAAGAAACAAGGGGGTGGGATCCAGTAAAAGAAATTACTTTTTCCCAAAGAGAAAAAGAGACAGAAAAAGATTACAGATATTTCCCCGAACCGGATTTGCCACCCCTGAGAATTACAAAAGAGATTTTAGAAGAAATCAAAAAAGAAATGCCAGAATTGCCAAATGAAAAAAGAAATAGATTAAAAAAAGAATACAGCCTCAAAAACGATAAAATTGAAATTTTAATAAAAGATTCTTCCCTTTGTGATTATTTTGAAAATTCAGTTTCAGAATTAAAAAGATGGTTAAAAGATAAGCTAAAAGAAACGAGCGTTAAGGATGAATTTTCAGCCATAGAAACTTTGACAAATTATTTAATTTCTGATTTAAAAGGGATTTTAAAAAGAGAAAACTTAGAAAGCAAAGATTTAATTTTTCACATTAATCCTGAAAATTTTGCTGAATTTGTTACTTTAGTTTTTACAAAAGAAATTTCCACAAAAGCCGCAAAAGAAGTTTTGGAAGAAATGTTTACAAAAAGGAGGGATCCTTCTCAGATTATTGAAGAAAAAGGACTTCATCAAAAATTTGGGGAAGAAGAATTAAAAAAAATTATTGATCAAGTGATCGAGGAAAATCAAAAAGCAGTCAACGATTTTAAAAAAGGAAAAGAAAAAGCTCTTCAATTTTTAATTGGACAAGTAATGAGAAAAGCTCGAGGGAAAGGAGAACCCAAAATCGTAGAGAATTTAATAAAAGAAAGATTGACAAAAAAAGAGTAAATCTTAAAAAAAGTTGAAAAACGTATTTTGGAAAAAAATGGATTAAGGGAAAAAGGAAATTTATTTTTTCTCAAAAAAACAAAGAAAAGTCTTAAACTCAAAAGTTATTTTAATTGAAAGAGCAAAAATTTCTTTTTCATTTTCCTGTTAGATTTAAAAAAACAATCAAATTTGATAACGATAATTATTAAAAAAACAAAGAGAAATTTATTTGATACTAAATCAGAAATTGATAAAATTAAAAATAGAAAATTTTTTAAAAGAGAATTCAAGATTTCAAAACATTGAGGGGTTTTTTCATTGTTAAATTGGTTAGCTAATAAACTTGCATAATTAGCATTATGAAGATAGATTTTCATTGTCACAGTTATTATTCGAACGACGGAATTTCTTCGCCAGAAGAATTAATAAAATCCGCTT
>Ga0315298_1001965_pt1 | contig 36400 bp, 44 predicted proteins | sample WHS_1_MG_FD_203077 | JGI IMG/M metagenome (GOLD analysis project Ga0315298, IMG submission 203077) | Extremophilic microbial mat communities from Washburn Hot Springs, YNP, Wyoming, USA - WHS_1_MG | ecosystem: Environmental > Aquatic > Thermal springs > Hot (42-90C) | place: USA: Wyoming...
CGCCCGGTCTGGGCAAGACCGTGTTCGTGAAAGTGACCAACACCTCGTCCGTGGACGACGGCGGCGTCATCGACAGCACCGTGCGGCAGCTCTTAGCCGACAAGGGCTACGAGATCGTCGCCAACCCTGACGGTGCGGCCTATGTCATTCAGGCAAACGTGCTGCACTTTGACAAGGCAAAGCAGGGCATGACCCCCGACGGCATGTTAGTGGGCGGCACCGGCGGTGCTTTGGCCGGAGCAGTGCTGGGCGGCCGGGGCTGGAAAGGCCCGGCAGCCGGCGCGCTCATCGGCGCTGCGGTTGGCAGCCTGGCCGGCGCTGCGGTCGGGTCTTTGGTGCACATTGACACGTTCATCGGCGCCATTGACCTCAATATCGGCGAACGGGGCAAAACGGCTGGCACCGGCGTCCTGACCACGGCAGTAAAACAGGGCGCCACGGCAGTCACCAAGACCGAGACCCCGGTTCAGACCGATATGAAGACCTACCAGACCCGCATGGTGGTCTGGGCGCAGCAGACGAACATGAACGTCAGCGAGGCGTCCCGGGAGATTGCCACCGAGGCGGCCCGGCAGATCGCGGCGCTCTTCTAAGCTGAACTTTTGAGAGGGGGCCCCGGCCCAGTGCAGGCGGCCTCCCCTTTCCCCAAGGAGGAAGGCTATGGTAGCAACTCCTGAAAGCATCGGCTTCATCGAGCCGCCAAATCATTGCGGCTATTGCCCGTTTGAAGCCTACAAAGAAGATCCGTTTCTGGGTGTCCTGGAAAAAATGGCCACCATCCACGCGGCCAAGAACACTGATTACGGCAACTCGTTCGAGCTTGCCGCCAAGATGCTTGGCCGTCCGGTGGTGGAAGTCCTGCTGTCCCGCATGGCCGACAAGCTGGCCAGGGCCTGCAACTTGGTGCAGCGCAACGGCGAAGCTGCGGTCAAAGACGAATCTCTCAGCGACACTCTCGTGGACCTGGCAAACTACGCCGTCCTGGCGGTGGTGGCGCTGGGCAAAGACAACCAGGAGGATTAAATGTCTGTGCTCTTTAAGTTTGAAGGCACGGTCACCCTGACCGTCCCGTACGACCAGCTTCCCTCTGGCCTGCTGGGCCAGGATGCCGAAGCGGTCCGGGATTGGGTGCAGGCATGGCTCCAGGAGCACGCTCCCGGCCTACGCCTGGACCCGGCAAGGGTGTATCTGCCAGATTTCCAAAAGGAGTCATAACATGCCGTATTTCATCAAGAAAGTGCGCATGGAACTCTGGGATGTATATGTTTGCGAGGCAAACTCCGCTTGGGAAGTGGAGTCCGGCGCGAACGAAGAGGGTCAGGAGACCTACCTGGGCAGCAGCATTGGGGTGTTGGACGGTGAAGTCATGGTTTTTGGGCCGTTTGCATCCTGGGATGAGGCCAAAAATCAAGACTGCGCCCGGGTTGATACTGCTAAGTTGATTGCGGTTAGCTAATATCGGAGGAATTACTATGGCGATTGAATGCCGCGGCAGGAACGGCTGGTTCAAGCTGGCCGTGGCCGATGTAACAGTGTTCCGGGATGGAACTGCGGCGATCAGCTTGGCCTCGAAGCGGCCTTGCCGGGATGTGCCGCCTATCTATCTCAGCGGCCCGGTAGAGGAAATGCAGCTGTTGCTGGATGACCTGCAGGCGCAGCTTAATGCCGATGCGGCCTTGCTGGCGGCTGCAATAGCTTAGCGCAATTTGGCGCGAACCTATTTGTCAACCCCGCGGGGGAAACCTTGGTCCCCCGGCAGGGGGCATGGTTTCCCCCTAAACAAAGGAGGAAACCATGAGCGAATTGATAGTTGCGGTTTTGGTGGCGCTGAACGCCGGTTATATATTCTACCTGCACCGGCGCCTCCAGCATCTGGCGGAGGCCAACAGAGCCCAGGCGACGGCGGACCGCCGGCTTGTGGTCACGGCCCTGGAAGTTAGTGGCGAACTGAGGGCGGTAACGGCAGACTTTACCAAACAGGCCGAGATCGTCCGGAAACAATACGAAAACCTCAATTGTTACCTAACCAAGCTCCTCAAGAGCCACTATTCCATCATTTTGGATGGAGATAACGGCAACGGCCGCCGCTCCAAAGGGCAGACCGTTGGTGCGAGACCGGGGAGCGGCGGATGGCACGAGCGGCCGTCTGCATGAATTGAAAAACCGAACAATCCCGTCAGGGGGAACCCACAACCCCCGGCGGGGTCATGGTTTCCCCCTGGCTTCAGGAGGTGAAACCATGAAACTGACGCCCTCCGCGATACTGAAATACCTGGACTGTCCCAGAGCGTACTACCATCAGTATGTGGAACGCCTGCGGCCCCAGGTCCAATCGAGCAATCTGCATTTCGGCACCTGTGTGCATACGGCCATTACGGCCTGGCTCACCGGCCAAACCGACGATCCCGCTGCTGTCTTTACGGACTGCTGGTGGGAAATCACCGAAACGATTCCCCTTGAATATGGCTCCCAGTGGACGCCGGAATCCCTGGCGGAGACCGGCAAGATACTGACCAGGCAATTCCCAGCCGTCTGGAGGGAAGCCGGCATCTTCCCCATCCTGGATGAGGATGGGCAGCCGGTCCTGGAACGGCGCCTAGAGGTCAGGCTCACGCCTGACCTGGTCCTGTCGGGCCAACCTGATCTTCTTGGCATGACAATCGAGGGCGAGGTGGTGGTCCTGGATTTTAAGACCGCCTCCAACCCGGCCCCCGAGGGGTTCGCCAGGATGTCTGACCAGCTGGCGGCTTACCAGGTAATCGTGGAAGCCCACGCCATAGCCTTGGGGATCCAATGCGTTGATCGGCTCGGTTTTTTAGAGCTGATAAAGCGCAAGGTTCCCAACGGTAAGAAGAACGGCAAAGGCCCGGAGGTTCTGCCGCCGGTGCTGGCGCCCCGGCAGGACACCGGGGAGTTTGTCAGGAAGGCGCTATGGGTGGCGGCCAACATCGAGGCGGGGAACTTCTTCCCCAACCCCCGGATGGCCTGGAACTCGCCTTGTGGCCTGTGCGATTACAGGCGGTTGTGCTACGAGGGCTCCTACGAGGGCTTGGTGCAGCCGGAGATATACGATTAAGAACGGCTTTCGGGAGTGGAGATCATGCCCCTGGCACAGGTGATATTTACTTCACTCGTGTCAAGGGTGGCTTGGGCTTAATATCCCACAGGAAGTCTTTCAACCAAGTATGCCCTTCAGCAATGAGGATACAGATTCTCTCATTCCAGATTTCTATTTCCTCATCGGAAATATTGCGGCGGTCATGAAGCCATTCGCCTTCTTGGTAGCCGCCGTCGATGACTTGAAACTTCATTAACCTAACCCCGCCGGGGGAGCAGCATCCCCTGGGGGGAGAAGCTCCTCCGGCCATGTTTGGAGGAGAGATGAGCAAGAGCTTCTCAGACCTGCTGGCAGCCTGGCAAGCAGGCAGGAATCTACGGCCTGGTGCAACTTTGATCGCTGAAGATGTGCCCGAGGAAGTGATTACGAAGGTCTGGGGGTCTGTGCCCTCGGCTACCACTATGGCAGGAGTGACGTTCCTATTTCAGCAGACCGGCCCGCAGAGATATCGGGTGATAGTCCGATTTACTTGACTATTTCAAGTGTAACTTTGGGCTTGTTATCCCAGATGAAATAATCGAGGAAAGAGCGGCATTGCGGATAGCGTTCGGCAAGCTCTCTAAAGCGCTCGTTGGCTGCTGCTATTTCGTCGTCTGAGTAAGCACTGCGGTCACGCAGCCAGACACCTTGTTTCAGACCACCGTCGATGACTTTAAGTTTCATCGGAACCTCCTGCTGGATAAAGTGGATTAATTAAAATATACCACAATATCCGGCAGATAGCAAGGAAAATCATAATACCAACCCCGCTGGGGGAGCAGCATCCCCTGGGGGGGAGATGCTCCTCCGGCAGCAGAAAGGAGGAGCGAGATGCACGAAGTTTTAGTCCCTGTCCCCAAAAGGGGCGGCTGTCTGGCAGTGAACTGGCGGCAGATCGTGCGCCGGGTGGAAAAAAGCCAGCGCCGCAGCGAGGCGGCCCGGCAAAAGGCCGCCAGCATCGAACGGGGGCTGGCAAGGTCCTTCACCGCCAAGGTATTCCTCTGGCGGCAGCAGGACGGCCTGTGCCCCTACTGCGGCCAGCCCATCACCTGGGCCACGGGGTGGAGCATCCACCATATCTTCCCCCGGTCCCAGGGCGGTTCCGACCGGCTGGAGAACTTGCAGCTGTTGCACCCGGACTGCCACCGGCAGCTGCACGCCGAAGCCCCGGCTCCCTGTCCGGCAGCCAACTTTGAACCCGCGGCAGAGTGCCGTTAAGGAGGACGACGGATTATGAAGTGCCTGAACAAAGTGATGTTGATCGGACGGCTGGGTGCCGACCCCGAGGTGCGCTATACGCCCACCGGCATTGCCTATACCCGGCTGAGCGTCGCTACCAGCGAACCCTACGTGGACAAAGACGGCAACCGGCAGGAGATGACCGAGTGGCACAAGGTTATCGCCTGGCGGAAGCTGGCGGAGATCTGCGGCCAGTATCTCACCAAGGGCCGGCTGGTCTATATCGAAGGCCGGCTGCGGACCCGGACCTGGGAACAGGACGGGGTGAAACGGAGCGCCACCGAGATCGAGGCCCGGGACATGCAAATCCTGGATGCTGCTAAAGCCCGGCCCGAGCCGGAGGAGGACAATGCGCCGCCGTTGGACGACCTGCCCTTTTAAGGGCGTGGTTATCGTGGCCTAACCACTACCCCGCCGGGGGAAGCCAATTCCCCGGACGGGGGGCTTCCTCCGGCGCATGCAGGAGGAAGCTATGGGAGCGTACTACGCGGAGGTTGAACAGGAGATGGCCAGGCTGGCCGAGCGGCTGGCCGCCCTCAAGGAGGAAGAGTGATGTCTGCGGCAACACCAAGACGTATCATAGTGCAAATCCTCCTCGAGTCCAGCTTCTACTGCGGCACGCTCTACCGGATGCCGCTGCGGGATAGGCTGGAATTGGTAAAGCGCCTGACGGAGCAAATGGGCCAAAAGCAGCAGGTTCACGACCACAGGGAAAGCCCCAGGAGGAATGATGGCAATTGATTTCAGTAAGCCGGTCTGGGTGAGGTGGAAGCAAGCCTATTACATCGGCACCTTGGTGCGGCGGACCAACCACGGCAAGTCCTTTTTGGTCAAGTTGGCCAACGGTCTGCTCGTCCAGGTCAAGGCTGCACGGCTGTTTCAGTAAGCGAGCAACATAATGCTATCCCCGCCGGGGGAGGGTTTCCCCGGCAGGGGGCGCCCTCTTCCGGCGGCGGAGGAGGGCGAGATGAAGAAAAATTTTCCTGTCAAGCAAACCTTCGGGCTTACCGACCCGGAGGTCCCCGAAAAGCTGATGGTTCCGGGTTTTGACCAGCCCGGACCGTTCACGCCGTCTTCTGATCCCGACTACCAGTTCCGGCGGGACCTTCTGTCGGACCTGCTGGCCTGGGTAATGGTCGGCCGCGAGGGCCTCTACCTGACCGGCCCGACCGGCGCTGGCAAATCCAGCCTGATACTCCAGGTGGCGGCCCGGCTCAATTACCAAGTGCAGCGGGTTACCGGCCACAGCCGCATGGAACTCCCCGAACTGGTGGGCCACTACACGGCGGTCGGCGGCGACCTGCTCTGGCAGGACGGACCGCTGACCGTGGCCATGCGCTACGGCCACTGGTTCCTGCTGGATGAAATGGACCTGCTGGACCCCGGCGTCCTGGCTGGGCTCAACGGCATTGTCGAAGGAGCGCCTTTAGTCCTGACGGAGAACGGCGGGGAGGTCGTCAAACCTCACCCGGACTTCCGGTTCATCGCTACCGGCAACACCACCGGCGGCGGCGACGAAACGGGCCTCTACCAGGGGACCCTGCGCCAGAACCTGGCCTTCATGGACCGGTTCTGGGTAATGCGGGTTGAGTATCCCCTTCCTGGGGAGGAAGGCCGCATCCTGGCCCAGGCGGTGCCGCAGCTGCCCGCCGCTATCCGTGACCGGATGGTGGCGGTAGCCAACAAGATCCGGGGCCTCTTTACCGGTTTAGACCAGGAGGGGCCGCAGATCGAGGTCACCATGAGCACCCGGACCCTGGTTCGTTGGGCAAGGCTGGCCTGGTTCTTCTATGGCCTGAACGGAAAGGTCAACCCCTTGGCCCACGCCTTGGATCGGGCCTTGGGGTTCCGGGCCGAGCCGGCGACGCGCCAGGCCCTGCAGGAGCTGGTGCAGCGGGAGTTCGGCACGGGAGGGGCGGCATGATTCGGGAAATAGATTTGGTCAAAGATCAGCGGTTTTGCCGGCTGATCGCGACAGCAGCAGAACTCACGGTCAAGTCAGGCAAGATGGGCCGGAGTGGCCGGCTGCGGACGACGGTGATTCCCAAATTGCAATGTTTGGATGACGACCCGTTTACCGAATACGAAGCCAAGGTCGCCGACCTGCGCCAAGAGGGCTACGCCGTCGTCAGGGAGCACAACCAGCCGTCGCCACAAGAGGACAACAACAATCGGCCAGGCTGGCCGTCATGCACGGCAGAGCCGCCTGAATGGTTTGTCTAACCCCAACCGGGGGAGCTTGCGTCCCCCGGCGGGGAGGTGCTGCTCCCCCACGATGAGGAGGGAGAAATGGAAGAAAGGACGGTACCCATGAACGTCCTGGACCGGATTGTCTGCATCCGTCTGGATGTCACGATCTGGTCTGGTCAGAAGAAGCTCACCGCCGAGGACCTGGGGCTTACACCGGAGCAGGCGCCCCCGGAGGAACTGGCGGCCCTGGGGCGCAAGCGCATCTGCGACCCCAAAGACCTGGCCCCCTTTCATAAGCTGAAGCAGCGGGGGCTGCGGCTGCTGTTGCAGCACGGCGTCCGGTTTCTGGACGGCTATGCCGTGCCGGAAACCAAAATGGCCCAGATCAACGGCCAGTTGGACGACCTGGGGCAGGAGTTTGCGGTGGCCAAGGATGAATTCCTGGCCGACTACAGCAACCGGGTTGAGGAATGGGTGGCGCGCCACCCGGAATGGTCGGAACAGCTGCGCCGGGCCGTTGAAGCCCCGGAGCGGGTGGCTGCTTCATTAAACTGGCGGCGGTCCTGCTACCGGGTTGTCCATCCCGCCGCGGGGACTGACCCCGGCCTGGCCGAAGAGGTCGGCGGTTTGGGCGGCCAGCTCCTGCGTGAAGTGGCCCAGGAGGCCAAGGAGACCTTCGAGGAGTCTTTTCAGGACAAAACGGAGGTTACCCGGCGGGCCTTGCGTCCTCTCCAACGCATGTATGAGAAGCTCCGGAGCCTGAGCTTCTTGGAGCCGAAGGTAAAACCGTTCCTGGACCTGATGGTGGCAGTGATTCAACAGGCCGACGGCCAGGACGGGCCGATTGCCGGGCAGGCGCTCCGCGAGCTGCAAAGCCTCCTGCGCCTCATGATGAAGCCGGAGGAAATCCTGGCTGGCAACTTCCCGGTATTCCGGGCTCCTGAAGCCAGAAGCAAGGCGGCCACGCCGCAACCGTTGGCCTTAGACCTGGACGACGTGGCGGAACTGCCGGAGGAGCCCGAGGCGGAGCCTCCGGTCCTGCCGGAACCGCAGGCTGTCCAGTCCGAACGGCCGGCCTGGTTCTTCTAGTAACCGGCGGGGGTGGCTGCTCCGGCAGCGCCCCCGTCACGGGAGGCTTGTCATGAGGAGTTCGTTGATCAAGGCCTTGCCCATTTTGGCCAAGGCGTTGAGCGAGGACTATGGGGTCAGCCTGGAAATCCAGGGCAGCCAGGCCATGACGGACGGCAGGCGCATCGTCCTGCCGGTGCTGCCGGAGGATGACCGCCGCGCCGCCATCCTGGCCCGGGGCTACCTGGACCACGAGGCCGGGCATGTGAAGCACACCGATTTTTCGGTGCAGCGCGGCACCGGTATGGAGGCCGTACTGGCCAACATCCTTGAGGACATCCGGGTGGAACAGGCTATGGCCCGGCGTTACCCCGGCTGCCGGGAAAACCTGGAGGTCCTGGTCAGGCTGCTGGTGGACGAGGGCGAACTCAAGCCGCCGCAGCCTACGGACCCGCCGGCAATGGTGGTGCAGAGCTTGGTGTTTCACCTGCTCCGCACCAAGGTCTTGGGGCAGCAGGTTTTGGCGCCCTTTGTAGGCCAGGCCCGGGTGGTTTTCGATGAGAAATTCCCCGGCCTGCGGCCCCAGGTGGAGGCCATCGCTTTGGAGGTCAGGAAAGCCCGCGACACCGGGCAAGTTGTAGACCTGGCCCGCCGCATCGCTGATATATTTCGGGCTGCGGCGCCACCGCCAGCGGCCCCGCAGCAGGGGGGCGGCCAAGACAGCGGCGCGCCCGGTTCATCGCCATCCGGGAAGCCGCAGACGGTCTCGACCGAACCGCCTGACGGCGACGACTCCCATAGCCCTGACCAACACGGTTCTACCCGAACCGAGGATGAGGCCGGCGCAGCGGCCAGCGGCCAGGCCCCGGCGGGGGCGGAGCCGCAACAGGCACAGGGTAACCATGATCCTGGTTGTGCGTCCTCTGAGCCTGGAATGGCTGCTGAAGATGGCAGTGCTGCCGAAACGGAGAGTCTGGACACCGCCAGCACTCCGTCCGGCTGTGACGAGGATGATGCACCCGGTACTGACGGAACCGGAGAAGCAGGCGGGGATGGCCCCGGCGCCGGCAAGAGCGTCGGCCAGGCCCAGGCGGATACAGCACAACCACAGGAAAAGGGCAACCGTGACCCTGGTTGTCCGGCAGCCCAAGCCGATGGCAGTGGCCCAAAGCAGACTCCTGACGAGGTTGCCTCGGCGGCAGCCGCAGCCTTGGCAGACGAAGCTGACTACCTGGACCTCGGCCAGGCTGCAGCCGACAAGCTGGGCGAAGTCAGCCAGCAAGACGGTCCGGCGCTGGCCAGGGAAGTAAAGCCCTGGTGGGGCGGCAAACCCATCGACGAAAAGGCTTTGCTGCAGGCCACGGCCCGGCTGCGGGCCATGCTGGCCGGTGTGGTGCAGGCCAAGCGGGCCAGGAAGGAACGGCCTTCGAGGTGGGGCACCCGGCTGGACCTGCGGGGCCTGGCGAAGTTGGCTGTCAACGACGGCCGGGTGTTTTTGGCCCGCCAGGAGCGGCAAGCGGTCAACACTGCGGTCTACCTGCTCCTGGACCAATCGGGGTCCATGTCCCACCCGTTGGAAAGGCCGAGAATCAAAACGGCTTTCCTGGCGCTGGCAGCCCTGGTAAAGGGCTTGGCTTCGGTGCCGGGCACGGCCGTGGCAGCCGGGTCGTTCACCACCAGTTATGGCGATCCGGTGGTAGTGGAACTACTCGACTTTACTGAGACAGACCGGCGGTTCTGTTTGGCCGAGCCGCCGCCGTCCGGCACCACGCCGCTGGCGGAAGCTATCTATTGCGTGGCCCCCAAGCTGTTGCGGCGCCCGGAGCCGCGGAAAATGCTGGTCGTCATGACAGACGGCATGCCGGACGTGCAGCAAAAGGCCCAGGAGGCCATCGCCAGGTGCCGCGCCGGCGGCATCGAAGTCTACGGCGTCGGCATCCAGGTGAGCCACGTGGAATCACTGTTTGGTAATGAGAATGCAGTCGTAGTCCAGCAGCTGCAAGACCTGCCGGAAAAACTATTCCGGCTGCTGGCGAAGCGGCTGTAGAAGGAGCTTAAAAATGAGCATCGACGTTGATGGCTATATGCCCGGACCATGGAAGTTTTATAAAGGAGTGTCAGGGGCTTACTTTATGCAGGGAGCGGCAGGCAACCCCTCCGGCTGTTTTGAGGTTGTCTTGATCGTAAACGATATCCGCCAGGCCGACGCGGTGCTGATCGAAAGCGCCCCCGATCTCCTGGAAGCCCTGGCGGAGATCAAGCGGCACTGTGAACCCTGGAGAAAAGCAGACGACTTGGCTGGCAAGCTCTGCGACATAGCCGCTGCCGCCATTAAGAAGGCTACCACTATTAGGCCGATTGGCTACTACGAGGATTGATATTCCAGGAATTGTCTCGTGGTTGTGAAGCCACGAACCCATACCCCTCTGGGGGGAAGCCTGCCCCCCCGGGGATAGCTTCCTCCTGGCAAGACACAAGGAGGAGCTATGTTTAATATGCTGGTTGCATTAAAGGATTACCTGAAATTGCTTTGCTACCGCATCGCGCATCAAAAGGAAAATGGCATCGGCTTGATCAAGCTGGCGTCCTGGATTGCATTGAAGGCTGTTAACCGCTGTTTCATCTTCGTCGTGTGGCTGCTCCGCTGTTGGCTGCGAGAACAACGGCAGATAATAGCATAAAAAATCCAAACCCCGCCGGGGGAGCGCTTCCCCTGGGGGGCGTCTCCTCCGGCTTATAGGAGGAGACGTTATGAAGTGTAAGCAATGCGGCCATTGGAACTGTTGCCCGGCCTGCCAGGGCTGGGTCTGTGAGGCCTGCGGTGCTGAGTTGGAAGTGCAGGGCGGGCTGACCCAGGCGTTGCTGGGCATCTGCCAGGAGATTGCCAACAACCCGCACGTGGACTTGGTATTCTCCGAAAGGCGACTGCGGCTCTACTACGCGCTGCACAAAGCCCAGGCGTTGTAGCGCCAAACCATCAACCCCGCTGGGGGGAAGCCTACCCCCCCCCCCGGGGATAGCTTCCTCCTGGCGAGCCTGCAAGGAGGAAGCTATGGCGAGATTGGCAAGCCAGGCCAAGCTGGGCTTTTACGCCACCCCGCCTGGCGTGGTGGAGCATGTTAAGAGGGCTTTGGCCCTGCCCGAACCGGGGACCTACCGGTTCCTGGATACCTGCTGCGGCGAGGGCGAGGCCCTGGCCCAACTGACCGACGGATTGCAAAGGGATGGCGTCACCCTGGAAACCTACGGGGTGGAACTGGACCAGCAGCGGTATGAAATAGCATCCGCCAAGCTGGGTAAAGTCCTCTGGGGCGATGCCCTCACCGAAATCCGAGTATCTTCCAAAGCGTTCAGTTTCCTCTGGCTGAACCCGCCGTATGACTGGGACGACGGCCAGCGGCTGGAAGCCCGTTTCCTTGAGGCGCACCTGCCCTATCTGGCGCCCAAGGGGCTGCTGGTGCTCATCATCCCGCAACGGGCTTTATACCACCTGGTACACACTTTGGCGCGCTTGGAGCTGGGGGGACTGTATGCCTTCCCGCAGCCTGAGTATGAAGCCTTCAAGCAGGTCGTCGTGATCAGCCGCAACCAGAGATCCAGCGAAGACCACTGGGATCGCTTGGCCAAGATAGCCTGGATGGATCCCTCGGAAGCCTGGCAGGCTCTGCCCAAAACCGACGAGCTGGCGCCCGGCTCGCTGGTGCCGCCGCCGGTCCCGGCCAGGCCGCCGCTGTTTGCCTCGGAGCGACTGAATATGGCCAGGGCCGCGGCCCTGGTCAAGAAATCGCCCCTGTGGCAGGACCTGGAAAGCCTCACTGCGGCCAAGGCCCTCAATTCCCTCCGCCCCCTGGCGCCGCTGCGGCACGGCCACCTGGCCATGCTGCTGGCCGGCGGCATGATGGACGGCGTGGTGGAGGCCAACGGCCAGCGGTTGATCATCAAGGGTTCGGTCCGCAAGACGGTGGACGCCGCGGTGGAAACCACCGACGACTACCAGATCGAAAAACAGACGGACCGCTACGAGATCACCATCCGGGCCATTGACCCGGCCAGACAGGAAATCTTCACGATTTCCTAAGGAGGTGAGCATGGACAGCAAAATCAAGCAGGTCCTGTCGTATATGGGGGTCGGCTGCTACACCGACGCCTACGTGCTGGGGCTGGATGAGGAGATTTACTTGATCTCGCTCTTCGGCTCGCCCAGCCGGGTGCAGGCCATGCAGGCCGCAATCCTTAAAGGGGATACGGTCTATATCCAGGAGGCCGGTTCCATAAGCTTGGGGCAGCGTGCCCACCGGTTCATCGGCAAGATGCAGGCCTGGAACCGCCGGCTGGCGCCGGACGTGGCCCACTCGCTGCTCTGTGGGCTAGCGGTGCTCAAACCGGAACCGAACCACACTGGGGAGAAGGTGTTTTACGGCGCCGGCCTGGAGGAAGTGCAGCGGCGGTTTTTCCATGCCGCCCAGCAGCACTACTCCACGCCGCTCCTGCCCGAATGGACGGCGTGGCTGTGGGACGAAATGACGACCGATCCCTTGCCGGTCCTGGGCTTTGACCAGGCCTATCTGGTCAAATTCCTGGACCAAGGAGTATTGGAACAGCGGCTCTTTGAGTACGGTGCGCCCCTCTACCGGGCCGCTTAGCAGCAGCCTTACCCGCCGGGGGTAGGAACAGACCCCCGCGGGGGGCCATGTTCCGCCCCTGGCAGTCTGGGAGTGGAACATGGATTTGAAAAAGTTTTTGGTTGAGTTCTGCGACTCGCTGCGGAGCAAGGTCAAGGCCCAGCCCCTCTACCATCCGGCCCAGCCGGATGCCTGGGATGCGGCGGCCAAGGCCACGCTGGAAACCCTGAAACGCCAGCCCTTCCCGTCCCAGGCCGACGCCATCCTGCCGGTGGCCAAGGGTTTCTACCGGGAGGGCCAGAAGGCGGCCTTCATGGTGGGGGAGATGGGCGTCGGGAAGACCCTGTGCGCCATTGCGGTGGCGGCCCTCAACCCCAAACAGCACCACCGCACCATAGTCCTCTGTCCGGGGCACCTGGTGGAGAAGTGGCTGCGGGAAATCCGGGAGACCGTGCCCGGAGCCGCCGTGGTGAACCTGAACAACCCAGGTTTGGCGGACCTGATAGCACTGAAGGGGAAAAAACCGCAGGGCCGGGAGTTTTACGTCATCGGCAAGGAGCGGGCCAAGCTCCATTATGCCTGGCGGCCCGCTGTGCAGCCGCTGCGCCGCCGCGGCGGTTACATGTGCCCGCAGTGCGGCAAGGTCATAGATGCCAACAAGGTCAACCTGAACCGCAAGGAGAAATGCCCCGGCTGCGGGGCGCCCGTCTGGCAGGCGGACGGCAGCAAGGCCCGGCGCTTTGCCAAGGCGGAGTTCATCAAGCGCCATCTCAAAGGGGCCTTTGACCTGCTCATCGCCGACGAGGTGCATGAGTATAAGGCCGGCGACTCGGCCCAGGGCCAGGCCCTGGCCTGTTTGGCTTCCGCGGCCAAACGTACCTTGGGGCTCACGGGGACGCTCATGGGTGGCTACTCGACCAATTTGTTCTATCTGTTATATCGCCTGTTTCCGGCAAAGCTCAAGGACATGGTCGAGTACGGCGCCGAAAAGGCCTTTGCGGCCCGGTACGGCGTCCTGGAGGTCACCAGGAAGGTGCCGTTGGGCGACAACCTCCTGTCCATCGGCGGCCAGAAGACCCGGGAGACGGTCAAGGAAAAACCGGGGGTGTCGCCCCTGGTCCTGACCGACTTCCTGTTGGAAAACAGCGTCTTTCTGCGGCTGTCGGACATCTCCAGCAAGCTGCCGCCGTATCTGGAAGAGGTGGTCAGCGTGGCCATGCTGCCTGAGCAGGCGGCGGCCTACGAGGACCTGGCCAAAGAGTTGGGCGCTGCGGCCCGCCAAGCCTTGGCGCAGGGGAGCCAGGCCCTGTTGGGGGCCTTGGTCAACTCGCTCCTGGGCTATCCCGACGGCTGCCGGCGGGGTGAGGAAGTCTATCACCCCCACACCGGCCAGCTGGTGGCTGCTGCCCCGGCGATTGCGGCGCCGCTCCTGCCCAAAGAGGAGAAGCTGCTGCACATCGTCCAAGATGAAGTGGCCCAGGGCCGGAAGGTCCTGATCTGCCTGGAGCACACCGGCAAGCGGGACCTCATCCCCGACCTGGTGGACCGCCTGGGCGACATCGGCCTCAACCCCCTGGTGCTGCGGGCCAACAACCCGCCGCCCAGTCAGCGGGAAGGCAAGATCAAGAATATGGTCAGCAGCGGGTTCTACGAGGTCATGGTCTGCAACCCGAACCTCATCAAAACCGGGCTGGACCTCATCGAGTTCCCGACGTTGGTCTTTTTCCAAACGGGCTATTCCGTCTACACGCTCCGGCAGGCCTCCCGCCGGTCCTGGCGCATCGGCCAGGACAAGCCGGTGAATGTCTACTACCTGGCCTACTCCGGCACCATGCAGGAGACGGCCCTGGCGCTGATGGCGGCCAAGATGGAAACGGCCCTGGCGGTGGAAGGCGACCTGACCGACAAGGGGCTGCTGGCCCTGGCGGAATCGGGCAACTCCATGCTCATCGAGCTGGCCCGGTCGCTGGTGGACGGCCAGCAGGTTAGCCTGGAGGACGCCTGGCAGAAGCTCCAGGCGGAGGCCATGCAGGCCGACGCCCTGTTGGGCGGCGAGCCGGAAGCCACCGTGCAGACCACTACCCAGACTACCATCACCCAGGGTGGCAGAACATCAACCGTTGCGGTCACCCGGGTGGTCCGGGGCAGGGTTTACCCGTCCCGGCAGAAGGGAGTCGGCATCGGCGTGGTGGGCAAATACCGGCTCATCTTCCAGGCCGGGAACATCCTGTTTAACGGTAGGATAGTCGGCCAGTACGACCGGAGCGGCGTTGGCCAGATCAACGGCAAGCCCATCCGGCTGGAAAAGGCGGCGGACGGCTATCTGCTGGTGGAGTTAAGGCCGGCTGCCTAAGCCTGCACAACACCCCCTAACCCCAGGAGGGGCGGCGCTGGTCCCCTTCTGGGGCGGCGTCTCCCTCCTGGACCCACAACCAGGAGGAAAAATGATAGACGCCAGGGATTTGAAGCAGAAAATGAAGGGCGGCTGGGAGCGGGTGCTCCTGGCCCTGGCCCCGGAACTGCTGCCGGCCATCGAGAAGGCGCCGCGGCATGTGCCCTGCCCAGTGCACGGCGGCGTCGATGGCTTCCGGCTCTTTAAAAACTGGCAGGAGGACGGCGGCGGGATCTGCAATAGCTGCGGAACATTCCCCGACGGCTTTGCCCTCATCGGCTGGCTGCGGGGTTGGAACTTCAAGGAGACTTTGCAAGAGGTGGCCCAGGTTCTGTCCGGCGGTTCCCTGCCGGCGGTCGCCCGGCGGCCCGCGCCCGTGGCGGCGGGGCAGGATAGTGCAGCCTTAAAGGAGCGCCTCAAGAAAATCTATCTGGAGGCGTATCCTCTGGCGGCGCCCGAAGCCGAGGTTGCCCGCCGGTATCTGAGGCGGCGGCGGATCAAGGTCTATGATGTGCCGGGCCTGCGGCTGCACCCGGACCTGCCGTATTACCATGACGGCCAGGAGGTCGGCCGCTATCCGGCCATCGTGGCGGTTTTCAAAGACCCATCGGGCCGGGGCGTCACCCTGCACCGCATCTACCTCACCCCGGACGGCAAAAAGGCGCCGGTATCGGCACCCAAGAAAACCATGCCGGTGCCTCAGGGTCTGAGCCTGAGCGGCGCGGCCATCCGGCTGGGTCCGGCTGGACCGGTGCTGGGGATAGCCGAAGGCATCGAAACGGCCCTGGCGGTCATGACCGCCACCGGCGGCCAGCCTTGCTGGGCCACCACTTCAGCCTGCCTGCTGGAGAAGGTGGTCTTCCCCCCCCAAGTTCGGCGGGTGATCATCTGGGCGGACAACGACCAGTCCAAGACTGGCCTGAAGGCCGCGGCCCGCTTGGCGGATCGGTTGGTTAAGGAAGGCAGGAAAGTGAGCCTCCGGCTGCCCCAACGTCCGGCGGGGAGAAAGACCTGGGACTGGGCGGACGTCCTGGCCACGGTTGGGACGCGGGGATTTTCCCGGTTTCAGCCCAGAACCATGCCGAAGCATTTTGTTGACAAAATTGCTTGATTATATTATAAAATCAGGAGAATAGGAGCATGGCCGTGCCGAAGCTGGATTTTGATATCGTCAAAGACCTGGAAGACGCCGGAGCCAGCCAAGAACTGGCCAAGGCGGTGGTCCGGGCCATTGCCGACAAAACGGTCGCTGGGTTAGCGACCAAGAGCGATTTGGCCGAGTTACGGGCCGACCTGGCAGAGATGCGGGCCGCCATGGCCACTAAGGAGGAGCTGGCAGAGACGCGGGAGAGCTTGCGGGCTGAGATAACTAGCCTCCGGGCCACGATGGCCACCAAGGACGAATTGGCCGAGACCCGGGAAAGCCTGCGGGCTGAAATCTCCGAAGTAAGAGAGAGCTTGCGGGCCGAAATGACCGGCCTCCGGGCCACGATGGCCACCAAGGACGAATTGGCCGAGACCCGGGAAAGCCTGCGGGCTGAGATGGCGTCCCTGGAGCTGCGGCTGACTGAGAAGATGTCAGCCATGTTTACCAAGGTCATCATCTGGCTGGTGGGCACCGCCATTGCCAGCGTCACGCTCATGGCAACTATAATGCAGTTGCTGAAATAACCTTGCCTTTGCCCAAGGGCAGGCGATAGATAGGGGGACCTCGTGCGGGGTCCCCCTTATTGTTTGAGGATGGGATCGACGGTGTGGGCAAGCTGGTTGGCAGCTTTCATTCTGGTTTAAGCAAGCTGAATGCATATATATGATAAAAAATTGCATTAAAATCTCTTGACATTAAAATGAGATATTTTCTAAAATGCATCTAATTTACACTTTTAGGGATGAACCATGCAGACAAGTTACATAATCTCCATAGTGAACCATAAGGGTGGCGTTGGGAAGACCACCACAGCATGCAATCTCTCTCACGCCTTATCTAGAAAAGGCTTTAAAGTGCTGTTGGTTGATATGGATCCACAATGCAATGCAACCAGTATTCTGGGTAGCACGGCTGATGCACGTTACAGCCTTTATGAATTAATAGATCCATCAAATAATAATGTCAACGTTGAACAATGTATTTATTTAACATCATATCCAGATTTATATATTATCCAAAATACACCTGAAACAGCAACACTCGAGCCAAAATTAATTCGCCTTATACCAAATAGTTTATCATTTTTAAAAAATAGAATAAGAGATTATTGCTTAAATAACTTTGATTTTACAATTATTGATAATCCTCCTAACTTGGGAACATTTGTTATATGTGCATTATATACATCTGATTTTGTGGTAGTACCAATAGAAGCAGGTTCTCGATATAGCATTGATGGTTTAATTAAAGCAATTAATTTCGTTGACGATATTCAAAAAGACGGTAACGATCAATTAAAATTTCTAAGGTTACTCATAACCAGAGTTGATAAGAGAACTAGCGTATGTAAGGCAATAGTATCTCAGATTAAACGTCATTTTCCCCATGAAAAAGTTTTTGAGACACTAATTCCTGCAAATACTGAATTTCAAAAGGCAGAGTTATTATATAAATCAATTTATGCTTATAAATCTAATTCTTCTGGAGCTGTAGCCTATAACAACCTCGCAGATGAAATTCTTAGTATTTTAGGATTGTCTCCGGCATAAATGCCCGATCACCGCAGGGGATCAAATATGGCCAGATCGTCACGACCAAAAAGTATTTATCAGGGCTTTCTTGAAGCAACTGAGGCGCTGTTTCATGAGGCAGGTAAAGCTGTATTGCAAACGAGTGTCGCCACTAATGGTTCGCTGCGAGATGGCAAACAGGTAGGTGATCAGGTCGATGATCAGGTAGATGATCGCAGCCAGATAGGTGATCAGGTAGATAATAAGGTAGGTGATCAGGTTGGTGACAAGATAGATGAAAATGTAGGTGATCAGGTTGGTGTTATGGTAGGTGATCAGGTCGATGATTTCATCGATGGTCAGGTCGGTGATTTCATCGGTGATCAGATAGGTGATCACGGTCAGGTAGGTGATCAGGTCGATGATTTCATCGATGGTCAGGTCGGTGACCAGATAGATTACCTGGTAGGTGATCAGGTAGGTGATCAGGTAGATAACACAAGCGACTCATCAAAGGTTCCGGCGATCTTAAGCTTTAGTCAAGCAGTCTTGTATATTTGTTTAGCTCATTTAAAAGGCACACCGACTAGTCTCAGAAAAATTGCCATGGCCACCGGTATTAGTGAACATACGCTCAAAAGTGGTTTAAAAAAACTAATACAAAACAAAATGATAAATTACAATGGGTTTTGTAAATGCGGAAAATTCTCTGGATTTACTGCTACGGTAAATGATGGCGAGATATGGTTGGGAGATAATGAAAACCGCATACGGCAACTGCTGCAATCAATAAATTTTACATCTTTGTCATTGATTAACAACATCAGTGATCACCTACCTGATCACCTACCTAATCACCTACCTGCAGCCCACTATAGTAGTAGTAGTTTTTTTAAAGTACCTACTACTACTAAAAGTGAAAATCACAAGCACACAAAATCGCCGACCGATGCCATTGCCGAGGTCCTGGCCACCCATCCGGAGCTGGGGTACTGGCGGCAGAAGAAACTCACCGCCCAGCAGGTCCAGAAGTGGATGGAGATGACCGGCGCCAGCCTGGAAAGCATGATCCAGTCCCTCTGCCACTGCCGTTTCGAGATGGTGGAGATGAACCTGGAGCAGGAAAAAAACATCCAGAACGTTTTCAACTGGTTTTACCGGATCATCGAACGGGCTGGTTTTTATCCCAAACCCAAAGACTACAAATCCTACCTGGAGCGGCAGCTGGAGATCGAAAAGAAACTCTTGGCGGAGAAGCAGGAGCGGCTCAAGGCCTTGGCGGAGCTGCAGCAGCAGAAGAAAGAGACCGAGCGCAGCCTGGCGTTTTACGAGATGCTGGCGCAGCCGGACAGCGAGCTCTACCAGCAGTGCTTCCGCCGGCTCGACAAGTTTACCCAGAATACCAAGAACGCCTCGCTGTTCGAGCGGTTCATGCGGGATGCATTTGACCAGATTATGGACGAGCGGGAGCAAAAGATGCTGGCGGAGGCCAAGGCGAAGGGCGGCGGCGATGGCAGCGCCCCTCCGTAGACAGGCCCTCAGAAGCGCCAGAATGCCCCAGAAGGGGTGTTTGGCGTTAAGCCAAGGGGGGGTTTAGTCTCGTCCAAAAGACGCCTGAAGGCCTGATTTGGCCCTTCTGGAGCCAGGAGCCATTCAGGGATAGAAGTAGGCTTGCCCGCGGCTAAACCTGGGCCTCTCAGCCCTTCCTGGTTTTTTTTCTTGATGGTGGTGGTGCCGGGGAGGTTTTGGGAGGTTGGTTGGCGGCTTCAAGAGATGACTGGTATTCTTTAAGTTTGTCCAAAGCCTGATTAACCGACGATAGCAGTTTTTCCACACCGACCATCAGCTCTTTGATCTGAGCCAGCTTTTTGGGGGTGACAGCCCGCCGGCTCAGGATCGTGCTCATCACTTTAAGGTCAAATTCAAAAACCTGCTTCTCGCTTTCCAATATCTCCGCTACGTTCACTATTTTACCTGCCGGTTCCACATTCACCACATCATCAAAAAGTTCGCTTAAAGGCTTACCGAGCCCGGTCCACAGTTTGATGACCGTGTCCAATGTCAATCGGCTTCCCTTATAGCCTGTTTGACCGGGCTGCCGTAGCATTCCAGACAACATTGGTTGGGTGATTCCGCATAGTTCACCTATATCCGTCAGGGTAAGCCCACGGTTTTGTGCGTCAATAATCAACTGAATGATTTTTTCATGAATGATATCGGTTACCGGATGTCTGTTGGCAAGCATGACAACTAATTAGCATATATGTGAAAAATAAACAAATTACTATAGTTATTTTTTAATTGACAAAAAGATAACTATAGATATAATATAACCATGACCCTCCGCGAATATCTGGAAAAACATACCACCCAGACGGAATTGGCGCGCGCGTCCGGCGTGCCGCAGCCGTCGCTGTCTAACTTCCTCACAGGGAAGCGAGGGCTGAGTCCTGCCAGCATTGCCAAAATTGTCCAGGCAACGGACGGGATGATTTCCTATGAGGAGTTAATCAACGAAATCATCGTAGTAAAAACAAGGAAGACGGTCAAACCAGGGATTGGGAGCTGAGATGCCAAGGATAAGAACTGTAAAGCCTGAATTTTTCGACGACGAAAAGTTGGCCACGGTAAGCCGTGATGCCCGACTCACCTTCATCGGGCTTTTGATTTATTCAGATGACTATGGGGTCGTCAAGGGGAACTCACGCTGGTTGAAAGCAAGAATATTCCCCTATGACGACATCCCACTGGAAATGTTTGAGGGGTGGTTGTTAGAACTAACCGATCTTGGCATCATCGCACCGTTTACAGCCCGCGAGGAGACCTACCTGTATATCCGCAATTTCACGAAACACCAAGTTATTGATCGTCCTTCCAAATCGCGCAATCCAGAACCTCCTCAAGACATTTTGGAAGCTAAAGCGAGCCCTCGGAGATCTCTCGCCGACGACTCGACGAGTCCTCGGCGAATACTCGCTGATGGAAAAGGAAGGGAAAGGGAAAGGGAAGAGGAAAGGGAAGTACGTAGCGCGCCCTCGGCCCGGGAACCGGAACCGGCAGCGGTTGAACTGGACGCAAACCCGCCTACGGCTGACGCCTCGGCGGATTTGCGCGACGCGCCGGAAACACCGCCGGTTTTTCAGTCCAAAAATTTTACGGTGGCTCAGGATTACTTCGACAACCTCCTGGCCGAATACGCCGGCCTAACAGCCGAGATGTTGTTGGCCGAAATCAAGAAGGCCGACGACTACTGCACTGACAACCACGGACGATTTAAGCGGAGGGCCAACGGCCAGCTAAAAAATCCGCGGCTCTTCCTGCGGAATTGGATGGCCAGGGTGGTCATTCCGCAACAGCCCCGGGCGCCGGGCAATGGCGGGGCAGCAAGGTCTGGCCGCAACGCCGTCAAAATCTGTGCCTGGGTGGATAAGACTCAAAATTCGGAGTCGGCATGGAAAAACCACGAGATGTCAAACGCTTCGCCGCCGTCATGATGGCGCTGGCCGAGTGCTTCGACAAAGAGCTCAGCGAGTACAAGCTGGAGGTCTTTTTTGAGGCATTGCGGGAGATGAGCATCGAGGAGGTCGAAGCCGCGGCCCGCTGGCTCATGCGCCACCGCACCATCACGGGCACCTTCCCGGTCATCGCCGAGTTTTTCCAGGCCCTGGAAAAGGTCAAGGCCGATAACCTGGATCAGGCGGATCGGGCGGAACTGGCTTGGCGCAAGTTGGTCTGGGCCATCGAAAATTACGGGTATTACCAGTCGGTCAGCTTCGATGATGCAATTCTGCACGCAACCATCGAGGCCTTGGGCGGCTGGCTGAAGATCACCGACGGCGACAACCGGGATTGGTATGAATCGCAGCTGCAGTGGCGGAAGAAGGAGTTTGTGCAAATCTACCAAGCCTTGGCCAGAAAAAATGCGCCGTTGCCGGAGAGCCGGAGATATTTCCCTGGCCTGTTCGAGTTGGAAAACGGGCCGGAGGCGCAGCCGCCAGTAATGCGGATAAGCGGCGAAGCTGGCCGCTACAAGGCCCGTCCTGCCAAGCAGCCTGGTGCTTTGCCGGCAAGCCAGTCCCGGCCCGAACCCATCAGGCTGGCCAACAGGAAAAAACTGGTGGGTTAGCACCGCCTCCGGCTGGCGGATGCCCGCCAGCAGCGGCAATGCGAGCAAAAAATGCACTAAATGGACAACCGTTGTCAATCAGTTGCAACCGCAGGTTCAAAAAATTTCAAGTTTCCTGGTGAGTGCCGATAATTCCTAGGTAGTTTGGGGTGTGCCGGAATAAGACATAATTTTGCTCTTATTCCGGCATAAAAAAAACTAATCGCCTGGTTACATTTCCCTGGAAAAGGAGGTACAGGGATGCCCAGACTGCTCGGTTGGTTGATTTTACTGGTCAGCTTGGCTGGCCTGCCGCCGGCCAACGCCTCGTTTTTAAACGGCACCATCTGGGAGCAGGCCGGGCAGGAGCACGGCGTTGACCCGGTGCTCCTCTACAGCGTGACCCTCAGGGAAAGCGCCCGCCAGGTAGTCGGGGGCCGAATCAAGCCGTGGCCCTATGCCATCGGGGTCAACGGCTACAACCTCTCCCTCTATCCCCAATCCCGGCAAGAAGCCGAAAACATCCTCTCATATTTAATCTCCAACGGCATTACCAACGTGGACATCGGCCTGGGGCAGGTGAACCTGCCCTCCCATGCCCACCGCGTAAAACATTGGTCGGAGTTGCTGGATCCGCAGACGAACCTGCGGGTGGCCGCGGCCATCTTGAAGGAGGCTCTGGCCAGCAGCGAAAACCCAGTGCTGGGGGTGGGGCACTACCATTCCTGGACGCACTGGCGGGCCGTTTCGTATGGCCGCCAAGTCTTGGGGTTGTATCAACGGCTGGCAACTTATGCTGGCACCCAGCCGCCCTGGGGGACGTTCCAGGTGCTGCCGGCGGCAGTGCAGCCGCCGCTGGCGCAGCCGATCTTGGCGCTGCAGCAAACCTTGTTAACACCGCCCAGTCTGGCTGTCCCTTTGTGGCCGGACCGGCGGTATGAGTTCAAGCTGGCGCCCATCAGGCGCTTGGGAGGGAGGCATGGTCAAAACTAAATGGAGGAGGAAAATCAACAGGTTAAACTTGACCTACCTCGCCTGTCTCAAAGAGGCAGGTTGGCAGGGGGATACCCTGGCGACCCTCTGGGGGGTGCCCGAACAGGTTCTCCGGGCACTGAAGCAGTCGGATTTTGAGTCGATCAATGCAGTTTCGACGGTGGGGGCCCCCCTCTTCAGGATTCAGGCCGACCAGATGCAGTCGGTCCTCAGGGCGGCTGCTGCCGGCGATGACCTGCGCGCCAAAGCGGCGCTGATGGTGCTGGTGGCCGGACCAGGAGGAGAGGAGCAAGGCAGTGGATCAAGAGCTGAACGCCTGGGCGACGGCAATTAAGATGATCAAGGCCGGCGTCAGGCCGCCGGTGGTCCACTTGGCCACCGGGCTGCCACAAGCGCGCCTGCGGGACTTGTATCAGCAGGTGCATGGCCGGCCGGCCCCTCGCGGTCGGGTGCCGCTGACGGCGGCCCGGCAGATCAAGAGCGTCACCGAGGCTATGGAGGCCATGCTGTTCGCCCGGCTGTATCTGAATATGGCCGGAGACGCCGGGGCCTTTAATGGCCACATGGACAGCAGCCTGGTCATAGACGCCTACCACCTTTATGTCCGGACGCTGGCCGGACAGGCCCTGGACGTGACCCTGGCCTGGTATCTGGCCCGGGACATCCGGGACGGGGCCATCAAGGTCAGGGCCTGCCCAAAGTGCAAAGCAGAGTATCTCTATGAGCCGGATTCGCCATTTTTGCGCACGTGCCATCTGTGCCGTATGCGTATTCATTAGCTTGGCGGCGCCGGCCTCGGCCGGCGAGGACTGCTGCCATTCGCCGTGGTATGGCGACCACGAGCGTGGTTGGTTCTGGTATGAGGTCGAGCCGGAACCGGAACCGGAGGAGCCCGAGATCGTCCCGCCGGTGGCGGAGATGCCGCCGGCACAGCAGCCGGCCGAGCAAAAGCCGGCCGGACCGCCGGTGCTGTCGGCGGCCTGGATCAGGAAGTACCTGGAGCAGTTCCAGGAGCGGGCTATAGATAACCCGACGCCGGAAAATGTCGCGGCGTTTCTCTATATCCAGCGGGTCATGATGGACAAGAGCCAGAGGTTCGCCGAGATGGTCCAGAACGTGGTGCGCCAGGACCCGTATCTGGACCAGAACACCCGGCGGCCCATTGCGACGTTTGGGAACAACCTCTTTGCCCGGGAGGCCCAAGCGGCCCGGCAGGCCATGCTGGAGAAGATAGCCCGGCAGGCGGGCATCTTCTTCTTTTTCCAGAGCACCTGCAAACAGTGCGAAATCCAGGCCCCGGTGCTCAAAAGCCTGCACGACCGCTACGGGTTTGTAATATTCCCGGTGTCGCTGGACGGCATGCCCCTGGCCAACGGCATGTATCCGGACTACGCCGCGGACCGGGGCCAGGCCCGGGCTTTGGGGGTAGTGAAAACGCCGGCCATGTTCCTGGGGCGGCCGTCGGGGAAAGAGATTGTGCCCTTGGGGCAGAACACCCTGGCGGCGCCGCAGCTGGAGGAGCATATCCTGGCGGCGGCCCGGGACGCCGGCTGGATTACGCCGGAGGAATACAACCGGACGCAGGGCATGGACGCCAGCCTGGCCCTGAACCTGACGCCGGAGGCCATGCCCGTAGGGCTGAGCGAGGAGGCGGTGGTGGAGTATATCAAGAGCCTTTACCGGGGCTTGGGAGAGAGACCGTGACCCAGGAAGAGCTGATCAAACAGATCGTGGGCAATACCGAAGGCTTCATTCGTGCGGTTCAGGAGACCGACTCGGTGCTCAACAACACCATTGAACCGTTTCCTGAGAATATCGAGGCGTTGCGCCAATATGCGGTCTCGGCATATTGGTCGCACGGCCAAATAGTTAACGTTTTCGAGGTAATCGGCACGGCCCATGCGGACTACATCGGGGCGACCTGGATAACGATGCTGCGTTTAGGGAAACGCATGCGGTCCATCAACCTGCCGCTGCTCCAGGAGAACCCGCAGTACTATTGCGACCTGGCCCAAAAAGAGCCGGAGATGCACTACACCCGCTTGAACGGCAAGCTGTTCATCTCGGGCGAGGGCAACCATCGGACTGCCATTGCCAAGGCGCTCTTCGCCTTCTTGGGATGGCAGAATTTTGGGGCGGTTAAATACGAGGAGCTTTGGATAGACGAGGAGGCGATGCGCCTCTGTGGTGAAGCGCAGCAGCTCATCCTGCAAAAAGGCCTGCCGATGCTCCTGGAGCCGCGGCGCACTGCGGTGAAAAGGGAAGATACCCCCGGTTGGAAGAAGGATTTCTACGACCTTTCGTTCCGCCTGGCCAACGCCAAGACCGGGAGGGAGAAAATTTTGAGCAGGGCTGAGTTGAGGGAATTCTGCCGGGCTTTGGATTCGGCCTCCTGGTGGAGCCGGGTGGCCCGGCTGGGGCAGATTGGGAAGTTTTTGGTTTAGCAGGGAAAAATGCCATCAAAAACCAAAGAGGAGGTTAAACAATGCCGCAAAATCCCACTCTGAAAGGCAACGGCAAGACAAGCGAGAAGTTAATCCGGTATTTGGCCCGGAACGGCGGCCAGGCAACCCGTCAGCGCCTGCAACAGGCCAGCGTTCTCCGCGGCGCGGTGGCGGAATACGACGCCGTCCTGGAGTCGCTCATGGCGGCCGGCACCATTGTCTGCGATAACAGCCAGGCCCGGAAAAGCGACTGGCTGTATAAGTTGGCGCAAAATCCAGCAAATACCGCGGTTGCGCAGGTGGCGGGCGGGAACGGCGAACAACCACAGGCATCGGTTCACATTGAGAACGTACAGCCGGCTCAGACGGTCCAGGCAGTGGCACCAACTGAGATCGAACCGGAAGCGGTTGGAGCGGATGTCCAACCGGCGCAGGCAACGCAACCAACCGAAAGCGTCACCATCACGAAGATGCTAATAACGCCGGAAATTGCCAGGGAAATGCTGGCCTGCAACAAGAACAACCGGCCAATCAAGCAGGCCAACGTCGAAGCCCTGGTTGCCGCTATTCGGCAGGGCCAGTGGGTCATGACCGGCAATTCTATTGCCTTCGACCAGGCTGGCCAGTTGCTGGATGGGCAGCACCGGCTCCTTGCCATCATCGAAGCCGGCCAGGCAGTGGAGTCCCTCGTTGCCACAGGACTAGCCAAGGCTGCTTTCTTAACCACGGATATCGGCGCCAAACGGGGCGCTGCGGATGTGGCGGCGATGCTGGGTTTTAAATGCTACATCACTACTGGCTGCGCCGCTACTCTGCTGCACCACTACGATCACAACGGCATGCGCCTTTTCAAGAAAGGTGTAACCAACCAGGAGATCCAAAAGATTCTTAGCGAGCATCCTATGTTGCAGGAAAGCGTGGATGTTGGTCGCGGCGTGGCCAACCTAATACCGCCCGGCATTGGAGCTTTTTGCCACTATATTTTCAGCCGGATAGATCGGGAAGCCGCCGACAGCTTTTTCAAACAGTTAAAAAGCGGAGCCAACCTGCGGCCCAAAAGCCCGATCCTGGTCTTGCGGGATAAACTGATGTTTCATAAGGCTGGCAAGCTCATGTTGTCCCGCCAGGCCATTGCGGCCCTCACCATCAAAGCTTGGAACTGCTTCCGCAAAGGCAAGGAAGTCGCCAATATCAACTGGAAACCGCGGGAGCAGTTTCCGCGAGGAATATAGCGAGGTGTATTATGGCTTATGTCCACGAAATCAAAGCGGTCCCGCCGTTTAACGAACTTTTCCCGATTAAGCCGGAGACCTATGAGGCGGTCAAGCAAAGCATGGCGCGGGGCGGATACGATCCTGCGCATCCCATCATCGTCTGGCGGGAGAAAGATATCATCGTGGATGGCCATACCAGGTATCGCGCAGCGGTTGAGTTGGGCTTGAATTATGTGCAAACATTTCACAAAAGTTTTGCCAACGAAGACGAGGCGCTTGAGTATGCCATTGAACAGCAGACCCAGCGCCGCAACTTGACCGATGCCGAGATCATCCGGTGCATAGAAGCGCTGGATAGGCGGCGGCAGGCTGGCAGGCCGTCGAAAAAATTAGCGCCAAGTGGCGCTAATTTAAATAAGGGCAAATCCTCCCGGGAGACTGCTAAGTTAGTCGGCGTCTCTCCCCGCAAAGTCGAGCGAGCCCGGACCGTCCTGGCCCAGGCAGACGAAGCGACCAAGGCGGCGGTCAAAGAGGGCAAAATAAGCATCCACCGCGCCTACGAGGCCACCCGGGCGAAGACGGCTTCCCCGGCTTCTAATCCGGCGATGCCGGAACAGACCCAGGCAGCGCCAGCCCAAGCCCAGGCAGCGGCTCCTGCCACGGCAGACCCTGCACCTGGCCAGGCCGCCGAGCCCCAGTCCGATCGCCATAAACAGGAGCTCCGCCAGGCCCTGGAGGAACTGCTGGCCTGGCGGCAGAAGTATAGGCACCTGGTTGAGCTGAGCTACTACTTTGAGGCCATAGATTCTTGGGAACTTTGCAAAATCAGGCTGGTTAAAGGCTAATGTGCCCCTAGCGGCACTAAAAACTAATCGGAGGAAATTCACATGGCCGGCATCAGGCGCTCTCGCTTCTTGGCCGCCGTGCTGGCGGCAGCGGTGCTGATAAGCCCCGTCCTGGCCCACGCCACGTTAGAAAACGAGATGCGGGGCATGTTCAACAGCATGATCAACGTCACGGACGGGGGGTATTACAAGTCCCTGGGCCGGGGCGTGGTGGCGGGGCCGTCGGTGGTCATCCGCAACAGCCGGGTGCGGACCGACCTCATCAACTTCGTGCCCCCCAGCATTGACGCGGGCTGCGGCGGCATCGACATGTTCCTCGGCTCCTTCAGTTTCATCAACGGCGAGCAGTTTGTGCACCTGATGCAGTCTATCGCCGCCAATGCGGCCGGGTACGCCTTCCACCTGGCGCTCCAGACCATGTGCCCCACCTGCGCCAGCACCATGGAATCGCTGCAGCGGGTCATTCAGAAGATGAACGCCCTGGCCGGCGACTCCTGCAAGGTCGCCCATGCTGCGGTGGATTACATGGCAGACAAGATGGGGGCCAATGCGCTGGCCAAGGAGATGGAGCAAGGGCCTTTGGCCAGCGTGGCCCAGGCCATCGGCGCCGCCTCCGGCGCCTTTGAAGCCTGGTTGGACAAAATCAACGAAGGAACCAACACCAAAAAGCTGTCCGCTGATGAGGTGCGGGAAGTCCTGGGCAACATAGCCTGGAAGGTGCTGCAGAAGAACGGTTTTGTGGGCAGCGCTTTTACCGCCGGCGACCATGAATTGGCCGAAGCGCTGATGAGCTTCACCGGGACGGTCATCGGCTACAAAGTGGGCGATGACGACTATCCCAAGATTGATGAGTACGCCTCCCTGCTCAGCGCCAAGGCCCTCCTGGAAGGGAGCAGCTCCAGCAATGCCTTGAAGAAGTATAACTGCGGCGGGGTGGAATGCACCTCCATCACCACCGGGGCGTATACCTTCAAGGGGTTGCAGCATTTTGTGGAGGAGACGCTGCTGGGAGCAGGCCGGGATGCCGGTGCCGATTCCTTTATCCACAAGCTGACCACGAATGCCGGGGAACTGACCGCCAACGAGAAAAAACTCATCCAGGTCTCCCCCTACCACATGACCAGGCTGCGGAACATGGCGGTGTGCACCTACGGTTCCGGGGTCGGCAGTCTGGCGGAGTATAGCCGGAAGGCCGCCAAGCTGATCGCCGTGGAGATATTGCAGCAATATCTCCGGGATGTGACTGCGGCCATCCTCACGGCCAGCCAGACGGGGACCACCCTGCATGGGCATAGCATCCCCTATGGTTTGAGTCCAAAGTTCGTTGAGCTTTTGAAGGAGCGGCAACGGGAGGTTAATACGGAATTCGCCGGCCTCACTGAGCAGCTGAGCACCACGCTGGAGCAGATTTACCAGGGGGCGACGGCGAACTGCAACCTGAAGAACTTAACCATGCCGCTGAACGGCAATTAAGGCGGGAGTAGCGTGACAGATTGGCCGATTTACTGCATTGGTGATGTGAAGTACTTGCAGGCCGCCCTGAACGGTTTGGCCATGCTGAACGACAGCGGGTTGTTTACCCACCTGTTTGTCATTGCCTTGCTGCTCTTTGTGATATGGATGGCGTTTTCGGCTATGGCCCATGCGGATGGCAGTTTGATGCGCGGCGGGATGCCCTGGGCCAACTTCCTCATTCCCATAATTGCCTTCAAGTTCATGTTTGGCATGACCGTGACGACTGTCATCCACGATGCCTATTCGCTGAAATCGGTGACGGTGGACAACGTCCCCTTTGGGCCGGCGGTGGCAGGAAGCATTATAAGCCAGATGGCTTATGAAATAACGAAAAAACTGGAGCAGGCGTTTTCGACGCCCAAAATAACGGATGAAGGCTTTGCGACGCCTCTGGTGACGCTTTCCAGGGCCAAGCAGCTGCCTAATGGCCTGGACACCCTGCATGACGGCAAAATTAAGAAGACGCTGGTCGAGTATGTCCAGAAGTGCACCAGCGTCGGTATCAATTTGGGCCAGATCAACGAGGCCAAGATTCGCAACCATGAAGAGCCGTGGAAGGCTATGCAATGGCCTTCGGCGATTTACTACACAATGACCTGGCTGCCCAGCGACCCGGAGGGAGGAACGCTGCGGTCCTGCACGGAGGCCTGGGATGTAATCAACGACTATCTCCAGGGACAGATGTGGACGGACTGGGACGCTTTCCTCAAATCGGTTTTCTGCCCCGGCGATTCTTGCAACCCGGTTGACAAGGTGCAGGACGCGCTGATCAGCCTCGAACGGACGGAGGAGAACGCCTACAACTATATGCTGGCGGCGGTGGTCCTGCCGGTCTTTGAGCAGGGCCAGATTCAGTTCAACAGTGAGATGGGCAAGCCGGAGATGGCCATTCTGGTGGGCCAGGCCCGGGAGCAGCGCAACGCGCAATGGCTGGCGGAGGCGCCCATGTTTTTGACGACCGCCCGGGCGATGATGGCGTTCTTTGAGGTTTTCCTGTATGGGACGGCGCCGTTCATGGCCCTGCTGCTGGCGGCATCGTTCCATGGCCTGGCGGTTTTGGGGCAATATTTCAAGATGTTCTGCTGGGTGCAGCTCTGGATGCCGGTGGCGGCGCTGGTGAACCATTTTGCCCAAGTCATTATGCAGGACAAGCTGGAGGCGCTGGTAGCGGGTAATATTCCCTTTACCTCATTGAGCGGCTACCTGATCGGCATGTCCAAGATAGACGACTGGCTGGGGGTGGCGTCGATGCTGCTGGCCAGCACGCCGGCCCTGGCGTTGGGGCTGCTGTATGGGGGGGCCGTGGCCATGACGCACCTGGCAGGGCGGCTGCAGTCGGGGGATTTCGTTAATGAGCATATAGCGGCGCCCTCGATTATGTCGCCGCCGCCCCTGGTCAACATGCAGGCGCCGTATAGCATGGCGCCCTTTGAGAGCCCGCACCGCACTGGGGCGTTGGAGGTGGTGCCGAAGATCAACGCCTCGGACGTTATGGCCAACGTGCAGGCGTCAACCCGGCAGGAGGCGGTGGCGGCCAGCCAGGCCTTCAGTACGCAGCTGCAGCAGGTGATGGGCAAGTCCATAGCGGCCAGCTACGGCGGGACGGCGGTGGAGGGGTTCCGGGATGGATTTACAGGGCGGGTGACTGAAGCTGAGGCCATGGCGCACGGCTGGGCACAGAGATTAGGTCACCAGACCAATTTGTCCACGCAGGACGTCCATAGGCTGCAAGGCATATTAAGCGGTTCCATTGCGGGTCGGGGGACAGCTGGCATCAACATTTTTGGGAGTGGCGCCGAGGTGTCCGGTGAACTGAGGCAAACCTTGCAGCAGGCATTCGGCCAGGAAAAAGGCCAGCAGATCGCCGATTCCATCAACAATGATCTCAACAAGACTGGTGCCAGCAGCCTGGCGACTGCCGCCGAGAGGACGTTAGCGCATGATGCTGCCACTCAGCGGATGCAGCAGTATATCCAGGGGTACAACCAGGGCGACATGGAACAATTGCAGAAGGCTGCGGAGCAGAAGCTGTCGGCGGACCGGCGCTACCAGGAGACTGCCCGGGCGACGCAGCAGGTGGGCAGCTCCACTACGATAGATGCTATCAAACTCGGTAAAATCCTAACCGAGACGAAAGGCGATGCCAGAAAATTCTGGTCTGAGATGGGGATGGCCTTGCCGGGTTGGCAGGCCGGCCCCAACCGGATGGGCGAGAGGGTGGACCGTTTGGGCGAGGCGTTCCAGTACTATCACAAGACCTTGGGTGTCGCTGACCCGGAGGTGGCCCGCTGGATGGCGACGGTGCACCGGTTGCAGGAGTACCGGGGACCAGGGGAGGAGATAGCGCAGCGGAGATTAGGGGAGCTACTCACGACCGCCATGCAGCGGGGGGTGCCGCTGGTGAAGGCTGGAGAGTTTAAAGGTGTGGCCGGACCGGTGGAGCAGGCCGGGCAGCAGGCATTTGACAAAGCCCAGGGATTGCAGCCGGTGGCGGGAGTCCAGGAGGGCATCGCCGGCATCAAAGGGATCGCGCTGGCGCCGATCCCGGGAGACAACGCTATCAAAAGCTGGCAGGGACAGTGGGCCAACTATATCCAGGATGCCAGGACCGACCAGGCCCTGCAAGCGAGCCTGGCAAAACACAAGATCACTCTGGATGAGGCGGTCAAACAGTTTGGCCAGGACGCCACCGCCGCCCAGTGGTCCACGGAGGGGCTGATGGCGGCCAGGCAGTGGGCTGAGAAGATGGACAAGAATCACTTAAGCGGACCAACCAAAGAATTATTTAAAGCAGCAATGCATGCCTATTATTCGGGTGACTTGAGTCAGTTTAAAAACTTTTTCAATGACCATGCTTTCCAAGGTTTTTACGATTATGCCCGCGGCCAGGGCTTGGATGACGCACAAGCACGGTTGTATGCCCACGCAGGCCGATACAATCTGGATATTATGTTTCGGGAGAAAGTAGGTGGCATGGGTTTTGGCTTCATGGAAAGATTTGGAGAACATAAAAATGACTTCATAAAAAAGAAAACTGCTGAGTTTGAACATATGGGCATGTCACAGGCTGACAGCTTGCGTATGGCCAAACAGGAAGCGGATGTAATCATTGCCTCCGGGACCACGGGTATGCGGTATTTCGACCGGTTGAGCAGTTTCAACAAGGAGGTGCAGTCCCTTAAAGATCAGATGCGCCAAATGGGACCGATAGGCCGTTTTGACAATCTCATCAATGCTGCATCGCAGAAGTATGGGGTCGATCCTGATTTAATCCGGGCGGTCATGAGGGCGGAAAGCGGCGGCAACCCGCAAGCCACGTCGCCGAAGGGCGCGATGGGGCTGATGCAGCTCATGCCAGGCACGGCAGCTAAACTTGGTGTTAAAGACCCTTACGACCCGGCGCAAAACATTGATGGCGGGACTAGACATCTCCGCGAGATGTTAAACAGGTTCGGCGGCAACTATCAGCTGGCGTTGGCGGCCTATAATGCCGGTGCAGAGAGAGTTGCCCAATACGGGGGCGTTCCGCCGATAAAGGAAACGCAGGAATATGTATCCAAAGTTCTCGGTAATTTAGGAGGCCACCGCTCAACTGCACAGTTTGGCAGTGGGCCGCGGCAAAAAATCATGTAACGGATAATTGCTGCACGGGGGGGGAAGTATGGAACCGAACGGCTTTGTTGACAATATGCTGTATGGGACTCCGGCAGGTCAAGGCCATGCATATTCTATGGGATTATTTGACATCCTCATGTCGCTAGCGATTCTCTATTTTTATCTCCGGTTGCCGATTAGGGCGATTGATAGGACCTGCGATCTCATGGTTGCATATCCCGCTTACGGGGAGAATCCGGTAGCTTGGCGAAAAAAATTAATTCAAAAGTATTGGCAGATACCAATAAAACTGATTGCAGGTATGGTCATAATGGGCGCCTTTGCTTATTGCACATGGCCAAAAGGATCGGTCCTTCCCGCTGATATAGATCAAGTCTGTTTTGTCATCATAATGGGCTACTTCACGATCGGAGGGTTCATCCTTCTCTTCTGGCCTCTGAAAATCTGGCGGGAGGCCAAGGTGGAGGAGGTCACGATTCAGTATTGCCGTGAGCAGGATATCGAGGACCGCATTGCTGCCGGCCTGGCCACTAAAAGCGACATAGCCTATTACCTCAAGTCATCGCGGGAAAAGGCGTACTGGCGGGGATATTGGGATGGCCGCCGTTAAAACCCCAGCGGATCTCAACGCCATCAACCACCTTTGAAAAGCGGCGTTTGAGAATCACCGGGGAGGGAGGCCGCCATGAGTTTGCCAGGACGGAAAAACCATTACGGCAACATCACCGTTGCCGAGTTGCGGGAGTGTGTGTATTGCCCGCGGGCCTGGGCCTACAGCAGCCGGAATGTCCGCCCGCAGCTCCCCCCCGAGGAGGTAGCCGTAGTGGAACAATGGCAGGAGGCTGGCTGGCAGTACCACCGGCAGCACGGCGAGGCGGTCTGCCTGGCGAGCCGGCAGCGCCGTTGGGCGGTCAACTGGTGGTATATCGGCCTGGCCGCGGCGGTCCTGGCGGTCGCTGTTCTGGTGTGGGGGAGGTAGGTCATGCAGGGGGGAGCCGGCCTGGTCATCATCTTGGTGGTTGTGGCGGTCCTGGCTTTCCTGCTGTCTCGCCGGAGCAGCAAACAGAGCGAGGCAATCCAGCGCCACGTGGGCGTCCGGGCCGAACAGGTGGTGGCGGCGGACGTGGAGGCGCCGGTGCTGCAGGAAGCGGCCCGTCATAACCGGGACATCCGGACGCTGCCCGAAACGCTGGTCTCGGCGCGGTTTGGTCTCACAGGCCGGCCGGATTACTCCGTTGTTGATGGCGAGCACTATCTGCCGGTTGAGGTTAAAAAGCGCCGTGCCGACCGGCCGAGGGAGAGCGACATCGCCCAGGTCTGGGCCTATTGTTTCCTGCTGGAGGAAAATGGCTATCCGACCAGAGGCGGCGAACTGCGGTACGAGAACGCGTCGTTCAGCATTGCGTATGGGCCGAGGGAACGGCAGAGAATCATAGGGATTCTGGAGCAGATGCGGCGTTGGCAGCAGGTTCCGGCCCGCCGGGTGCCTAAACGGGAAGGCCCGCAGTGCCGGAACTGCCTGTGGCGGAACAATTGCGCCAGAGAATAGTGTCTCTCAAACGCCCGCGTTGCGTTTGGTCACGACGGCGGAATCGCATGAACAGCAATAGGCGGATTCATGGCGTACCAGACGACATCCCATAACCCTGCAACCAAATGGCAGCGTATCTTGCGCTTGATGAAGAAGTGGCATTTCATCTGGGTGCCGCTGGCCATCGTCATTTTGGACCGCCTGCTGATCATGTGGCCGTATATCCCCATCGGGGAGGCCACGTTTTACATGAAGGCCCAGGCTCTCGCGACCTTTGATGAGTCCCTCTGGTGGGTGATCCATGTGGCCGAGACAATCGTCTTGACCTATCTCTGGCTATTTATAGTCAGTGCGCACATGTACATTACGGTCTGGGTGATCGTCAAGCTCAATAAGATCTGGAAAGAAGATAAATATCAACGTCAGCTGGAGAAGACGGCGATAAAGGCTGCCCACGAGGCCATCGCTCAAGACCAAGTGCGCATCATGATCAAAATGATGCATAAACAGGCCAAACAGGACAAGTTTCTCATCAGTGATGCGCCGTTCGGCCAATATATGGTCCAGTATGTGCCGCGGCGGGAATATCGCGAGCAGAAAAAGACTATGCCAAGTTTCAGGCTGCCTCTGATCGACGATATTGCAGTAACTTATCAAGAGCTTATGGAGCGAAGTTTTTTATTTCAATTAATTGTAGCGAAAGGTATGGAGTTCGTCGAGAAAAAGATATTGCCTGACCCCGATCACTCCAAGAGGCGCAAGGCAATGGAAGAAGTCATGCAGTATTTTGCCACACCCCAACCTCCTGCCCGGGCAAGAGGGTTGGGCAGGCCGGAAACTGCGGAGGTCAAGGTTTTGCCTGCCGGCGTCGGGCCTACGGCAGAGACAACCAGGACGGCAGGTGGGGGTGATGGCGGGCTGCAGGCATCTTCAGATAGTCCCCAGGCAAGTAGCGCAGCGCACCCGGCCGCCATGCTGCAGGGAGCGGAGTCCAAGGGGCCGGAGGAGCGTCAGCCTGCTGCGGCTACGGTTGGGTCAGGGCAGCCGGCTGCGCCGGCGGCGTCTGAGCCGCAAAAAGATGAGCCCGGGGCAGCCTGCCAGGGAGGAGAGAAACCGGCGGTGGTGTCTGAGCCACCAGTTAGCGCGGAGGAGAAAAGGGAGGAACCAATGGGGGTGGCCAATCAGGTTATGTCGGCTGATGTTGAGTCTGGAGTCCAGGCTGGGGCGGTTGCGGGGCCGATCCAGGAGCAATCCGGTGCCGGTCTGTCAACGGTAGAGGCGGCGGTGCCCGTAGGTCAGGCAGCGGTGCAGCCGCAGGCCAAGATCAGCGTGGAGCGGGCGTTAGAAATTATCAAGAACACGATTGAGCCAAAGAACGAGGTGCGGCGCATCGCGGGCAAACCGCCCTTGACGGCGGCCGAGGAAGAGGCGATCAGGCAGACGATCTTTAGTCAGGTGGACCCCGAGGAACTGGCGGCTTGGCGGGCCGGCCAGGAGGCGCCGGCGTCGGCGGCTTCGGAGGAGCCTGAGGAAGGGCGCCGCGCCGCCGTCGGAACGGAGCAGGCGGCGCACCAGGCGGAGGAAGAGGGCGGCTTGGTCGGCGTCGGCGCGGATGACCGGGATGAGGAGGAGCCGGAATGGGACGAAGACGATGAGGGAGAGGAGGACGAGCAGGTGTCGCCGGAACGGTGGCTGGAGGTGCTTGGCCAGGCTGAGGGCAATCCTCTGGTGGCAGCGTTGATGCTGTTGATGGAGAACCGGGATGAGTGGCGTGGGGCGCCCAGCGAGCTGTTGGCGCTGTTGATCATCCATGCCCCTAATGAAGTTCAAAGCAGTAAAGAGTGGCCTAAGAATCCTGGCTGGCTCACTAAATATATCAATAATATAAAACCTGTTTTGATGCAGGTAAATATCAAAATTGAGCATAAAAAGGGCAAACATAATAATTGGTTTACTATCACAAAATTAGCTCAGGAAAATCACCTTGCTTAAGATAAATAAGGAGAATTGAGCATGTCAAACTCTATCGAGCTGATCAACGCTTTTGCTCCAACGGTGCCTATGTGGGCTGTTTTTTATAATGTTGAGACTGAGGAACTGGAAACATTCCCTATTATTGCCTGCGGATTAATTCGAGAAAATGATGGTAATGTTATCTTGGAACCGCTATCTTTTAGTAAAGATTATATGGATCAGGCTTTCGATCGGTCATCGCAGTATTCTAATTTCGTCGGTTATTCCTTGACGGCTAATCCCAATAAGGAATTATTCACAGAAGAAATTAATCGAGTAAGAAAGGCTAACAAGGTGAGCGCAAAAGGGAGTGGCCCCCTTCGTATTCCTCAGGAACCGATGTTGAGAGAGTTACCAGGTTTCACGATGGAGATAACCGATGGTATGGCAGTACTCAAGATTGCTCTTGGTGGCAGAAAATCGCTAATTGTGGACGTAGAAGGTAGCCGGGTAGCAGTCCGGTGGAAGTAGAACTGGCCCCGGCCTCCTGGCCGGTGCTTGGTGGAAGTAAAAGTCCAATGATATCGGCGAGGTGGAAGTAAATTGGGGGTAAGGTAGGAAGTAAAAATGGATTGGTTGGAAGTAAACCTGGTGGCCGGTGCTTGGTGGAAGTAAAAGTCTAATGATATCGCCAGGGTGGAAGTAAATTGAGGTAGGGTAGGAAGTAAAAAAGTCCGGGTGGAAGTAGAAAGGTAATGATATCAATGAGGTAAGAAATCAGGCGGTCGGGTAGGAAGTAAAAGTCCAATGATATCGGCGAGGTGGAAGTAAATTGGGGGTAAGGTAGGAAGTAAAAATGGATTGGTTGGAAGTAAACCTGGTGGCCGGTGCTTGGTGGAAGTAAAAGTCTAATGATATC
>Ga0315298_1001966_pt1 | contig 36394 bp, 30 predicted proteins | sample WHS_1_MG_FD_203077 | JGI IMG/M metagenome (GOLD analysis project Ga0315298, IMG submission 203077) | Extremophilic microbial mat communities from Washburn Hot Springs, YNP, Wyoming, USA - WHS_1_MG | ecosystem: Environmental > Aquatic > Thermal springs > Hot (42-90C) | place: USA: Wyoming...
GGTCATACGCGCGGTAGAGTCCCTCCATGAACTCGTCTTTCCGATCGCCGTCACCGTCAACGATGAATTCCTTGAAGCTCTCAACGTCCAACGAATCGGCGTTGACTTGGAGGCCGCTGTTCCAGATATTCACATAACCACGCAGGAGATCCTCGTGACCTTGGAACTTGTCCAGGAATCTGTCGGCGTTGAACGCCCGGTGCTTCGCCATCGTGCTTCCGAGCCTCCGTACTTTGAGTTCAGCTGCCTGCCGTGGGGCTGCGCAACTGCGCCACTGGAACGCAGAAGCCAAGGTTCGGTTCCAATTCCCTGAAACCGCTAGCCGAGCCCGTGGAGACAGCACCGGGCGGGTGGCCTTAAGGCGTAAGCTGAAACACAATTATATCAATCAGCCCATGTGTAACGCGTCAGAACAAGCACTCCAGAGAACGGCATTTGGAAATCGGATGAGGTGGTGTCGCTGTCACACTTTGTCGCCAAGCTCAAGGCGCGATAGCACGTTCCAAAGGTGCGCCGGCAGGTTTCGTACATCCACTGAGAAAAGCCAAGTCCGACAACCACTGGCTGACGGGCCGAGGTCGCGCTCTTCGTATTGATGTCCTGGAAAGATCAGGAACGCGCATCTGGTGCCCACGGCAGACGCATGAGCCAGCAGCTGGTACAGGTCTGATGCGGCGGGTGTCGTCGACCACGTCTTGTACTTCACGTCTCCGATGGCATCTGCCACCCCGTTTCGCAGGAAGACCAGGTCGGGGTTTGCCCGGTACGAGTTTGCTTGCTCTGGATAGAGCGGCGCGTTCTTGCCCATCTGCGCAGCAGTTCCAACTTGGCCGGCATAGCGCTCCTGAAACTTCCGCTGGACAGCGATCTGAAACAGGTTCTCCAGATTAAGGAACCACGCACGCGGCACCGTGTTCGCCCCATCAGCTCCGTGCTCGAAACTCTCGTGAGACAGGACGACCGAGGCGAGGTACAGCAGGTCGCGGTCCTTTGCCGACTGCGCTGCGGAAGCCAATCGGAGCGTGGTCTTGACTATGTGCTCTCGGCAGCCAAAGAGTAGTTCCGCATCGTGGCAATCCGAGAAGATCATGGATAGCCCGCGGGCGAGCGCGAGGTCGTCGGCTGGTATCGCTACAAGTCGAGCCAGCTTGCCAATTTCTCTGAGGGCGGCAGACAGAATTCTGTTCTTGGCGGTGTTCTTCCGGATCGTAGATCGTTCAAATGCGAGCAAATGGCGAAGACCACGAGCCCTGAGTTTCAAGGTTCGTGTGGTATTCAGCCTACCGGAGACCATCGCACTGGCACTGGGCAGCGCTCGGTATTCAAACTCCCGCCCTGCCGAGACGTACGTGCGGGTGACCCGAAGGAATTGCCGAACGAGAAGGGATATTAACGCGCCCAGATCCGAAGCCGAGGAGGGAAGGTGTTCGATCCGGAACGAATCCGAAGTCGCGGATTGCAGTAGGGCAACGAGTGCACCAGGTATCTTCTCCGTCAGGTCGAGCACAACCCGGTCCAGCATGACGCGCCCTACATAGCAGGATCCTTGTAGTCGTGCACGACCTCCAGACAACTGGGATACGCTCAGGATGTTCCTATCCACGAGCGCCCATAGCACCGCATTCGAGCGGACTCTTGACCAAGTCGAGGCTGACAGATCAAGGACGCCTCGTTCCGGAACTGAGACCATGGAATGGCTCAGCTGAGCATGAACTCCGGGGACTGATGCCATGGATACTCTTGTTCGATCAGATCAGCGAAAGGATGTGGATCGATAAGCGGTCGCCTTACGATGTGGCGAATTCTTTCTTCCCACAGCCGGTTGAGGTCAGGAACCTCGGCCTTGACGTCGGCGAAAATGCCGTGTCCAAACGGCATCAAATGCTCGTAATCGGCAGTGAAGTGGTCCTTGCACGCTGTGAATACGCGCTGGAGTTGTGCAACCACCTTTGGTGGAAGAGCGGTCTTCTTTAGCATTTCGGCGAGTTGTTCAGTCGACGGCGGGAAGTCGATCACTCTCAACCTTCGCAAGAGCGCACTGTCGATCTCTATGGCAGACCTGTCAGTTGGATTGTAGGTAGCTATGATTGTCAAATTCTCGGCAACCTTAACCGGCCGACGACTATATACAGTCAAGAAGGGGCGATCTCGATGCTCAACGTATGTCATTAGCTCGCCCAAGACAGCGGACAGATTCGCGCGCGTCAACTCTTCAACGAGTAACACATAGCGGTGATCCGGATCTTCATGAGCCTGGTCATTCCAATCAAGAAAGATTCCCGGCAAGACAGTTACGGCGCCGCTGCTATCGATGCGCATGCCTTCTATGAACTCCTCATATGAAAAAGCTTGGTGAAACTGGACCTCCCGGACCAGGAGCGGCTCACCGGTGTACCGTTGCGCGGCGATGGACGCAATAAAGGACTTTCCCGTACCGGGAACACCCGCTAAAGCTATGATTGACCGATTACCGGATCTTTCACACGCCTGGACAACCTCTTGGATCTTCGTTTCTGTCGCGGAGCCGTAGTCAGTCATCTCACGTCCTTCGGAAGGCACGCAGCCTCAGCAATGTACTCAACGTATTCACGCTTATTCGACCCGAAGTCGCGATGCCGATGCCGGATGGCTGCGGCTTCTCGTAGGATTCCTTTTGCGCGTGGTCTTATGGTATAGTAGCCTTCCACGTCGCCCGTCCGCTTCTCGGCGATCAGCGTCCATCCGAATGAGGCGATTGAGATCCAAGGAATAACTCGATCATTCTTCTTGTCGCCAGTAAGAGTTTCCGCACCCATTACGTCAAGATCATTCAGACGGCGCGCTTCGCGGATCGCCTCAATTGCTTGGCCGAGTTGTTCTTCGTTAGTGACCTTGAAAAGCGCTCTGTTCAGTTCATCCGAGCTTATTCGCGCTTCAAGAGCGAGCATGGCGCGCCAGATAAAAGAAAAGGGGAACACCCGCACCTTAGAGTCGTATGGTTGAACGCCGATCGGATTCTGCAACTGGCATGCTGCCAGTGCGTATGCGGCATGTCGTCCTAGCAGGGGCACATTCTTCTCGGAGAGCAAAGGAAGCCACCTCAAGGTCGCTCGCCCAAGTTCGGTTACATGGAGAATGCCGCCCTCTTCGTACACCAAGCCTGCAGTTTCGTAAATCTGTCGGCAGTCGCGGTATCGCTTGGCATCGGGGACCGCGCCAGCGGGCCCCCTCGAGCGGCTGCGGTCATATGGCAGTTTCTGCAGGATTTCTTCCTGCGTCAGGCCGTCGCTTTCCAAGAAGGGCTTCAAATGCCCGAGGGGTGTGGGCAATAATCGAAATGTGGTATGAAGAGAGCCTCCCCACTCGGTTTTCGGTTCCCGTGGCATATGACTAAGCTGTCGGCAATGAAAAAAGCGGAAGCTGATTGTCGGTTCCGCCATATACGCTTTGATCGTCTCTCGGCTCAGAACCTAAGAATGTGAGATAGTTACAGAGTGCTTTGCCGACTATCAGAGCGAGCTGCGGCGGGACGGCGTTCCCTATAAGCGCTGCAATCTCCTCCTGGCTGCCGCAGAAGCGGAATGTGTCAGGGAATGTCTGGAGGCGCGCGCCTTCGCGAAGCGTGATGTTCCGATGCGAAAAGGGATGCGCGAACTTGCCGCGGGTAAAGCTGTCGAATCGAGCTGTTATGGTTCCGGCCGGCTTGTCCGGTGCGAGGCGGCCGTAAACGTACCTGTGTCCGATGCGGTCGGGCCCGTCCTTGTGGCATTTAACCCTCATCTCGACAGGCAGACTCTCGAAACCTTTGCCTGGAGGAATAAGCTTAAGACGCTCCACATTGGTCGGAGAGAGATGGGTTCTTCGGTGAAGCGAATCTGATGACGCCGGAGAGCAATCCTCTGGCGGCTCAGGGAGATCGCCGATCGCGTCCCAAACCGTGACATGAGACTTGACATCGTGAGTTGCGCGAGGAAAAGCGAAAGGGACCGCAATCTCGCGCTTCCATCCGTAATAGAACACGCGCTTCCGCATCTGCGGAACGCCGTAATCAGCGGCGTTCACTCGGATTGATCGCACCTGATATCGAGGGTAGAGGACGTGTTCGAAACGCTGAACAGTTGCGCTGCCGCGTTTGCCGAGCAGGCCAAGCACGTTTTCCATGAGGAAAATCTTCGGCTGAAGCTCGTCAACGAATCTGGCGAACTCCAACACTAGGTCATTGCGATCATCGGTATCGTCTCCGATACGCTGGACTGAGAATCCTTGACAAGGCGGTCCCCCGGCAACCAAATCGACGTTGACGCCTGGGTTGCCGGTTAACGCCAGGAATTCGTGTGCCGAGAGCTTCCGGATGTCATGGCACAACACAGGATGGCCGAAGTTCAGGCTGTAACACCGACACGCGGGCTTCCAGTTGTCCAGGGCGCCAAGCACACGAAACCCCGCGCTCTGCAGCCCAAGAGATAGCCCGCCCGCGCCACAGAACAGGTCGATCGCGGTGAACCTAGTGCTCGTCATGTTCGAATCCGGAGTTGATCTTTAATTATGTACTTTCCGGCTCATGGCAAGTACGCTGCCCCTACCACAAACTTTTCTTGCCCGCAAACCGAATCGCCTGAAGAGCATGACCGCCAATCACGTGCTTTGAGCGATGGAATCATCCGCGAGAAGGAATGTCCAAGCGGGTGTGTTACGCCTTGATCCGCTTCCGCCTCCGGGAGGCTCGCATCCAGAAGCTCCCCGAGAATGTGCATTGCGAGATGAGCGGCGAAGGTCGGTGGCACGGCGTTGCCAACCTGCCTAAATCGCTCATCCAGCGAACCGTGGAACCAATAGGTTTTGGGAAATCCTTGAAGGAGCGCCGCCTCGCGGACTGAAAGGCCTCTATCCTGCTCCGGATGCACAAAGCGACCGCTCGCCGGATTGCGCGAGTATGCCGTGATTGTGATCGCTGGTTTGTCCCACGACAACCGACCGTATACGTCCTCGTAAGCCGCTTTTCCTTGACGTTCAGCTACGCGTCGTAGGCACGGAGGGCCGACGTCAGCGGGGCGGCTACCCCCGTCTTTCGGGACAGCCCTTATTGTTGCCAGTGTCGATTTATTGTGACCAGCAGTGTAATGCATGTCGTCCTCGGCGTATCGCTCGCCGGCGTTGATCCTGGGAAGGTCGCCGATAGCGTCGCGGACGGTTCTGAACCTTCCGCGATCCAGAAAGCCGGCTGGACCTCTGAACGGGTGCCGCATCGCGAGTAGCAACGCGCGAAACCTCTCCTGCGGAACCCCGAAGGCAGCCATATTGTGTACACCGACGTACACGTGGTAACCGGCCTCCTGCAAGATGGCGCGTGCCTGGACAACGAACGGCCAGTACTTGTGCGTCAAGAGTTCGGGCACATTCTCTACGACAACGGCATCAGGACCGAGTCTGGCCGCAATCCTCGCAAAATCCAGGAACAACGAGTTGCGCTGATCGGTCTCCCCTGCACTGTTGCGGTGTGATGAGAATCCCTGGCAAGGTGCGCACCCGATCAGAATGAATGGCTGGCCTGTGCGCGGTTCCGCAATTTGCTCCAGCTTGGCGAACGCTGTCCGGCGCTGTGCGATCTCTGCTACGTCCGACGCCGCCGGTTTGAGAGCTAGATTGCGTTCATAGGACCGATTCGCGACTTGATCAATGTCGACGGCGTGTACCAAATCGAACACCGGCAGAAGGCCGTTCACAGCCCGGAAGCCTGTCGACATTCCCCCGCACCCACTGAACATATCGATGACCTTGACAGGGCCGCTGGGGTGACCTTGCGACAGGTTCCAGTAATGATCGAGATTCAGAGCCAGATCGATTCCGCAAGCGCGTGCGGCTGCTCGTGGGTCCAATCGCTTGCCACCAAGCAGGCGTCTTCCTTCTGCTACTACGGAAGCCTTCAAGTCCCGGATCAGCTTGTCAGGATGACCAGCTGGCCTCTGCCGGTCGTGGTTTCGAGTGGTGCGCGTTGCTTGTACTCCGGTGGGCATCAGACCTTCCTCGCGGTTTCCCCGGACGAACCGAGCTTCTCCTTCTCTTTCTCCTTTTCGGCATTCAGGAAGTCCCGGACTAGCCTAGCGATGAGGGTACTTTTCTTGAAGCCCTGCTCCCTGCAATAGTCGGCGAACCGCCTAAACTCTTCATTCGGCAGGAGAACCGTGATCTTGCCAATGTTGGAGTTGGCCATTTCGCTTATTCTTCGCATCTGTAGGATACCGCAGAAGTGCGCACTTTTCAATACTTTTTTGCAGTTCGCGCAGTGCGCGGTCGGAGCTGTCAGAACGACGCCTTTAGGAACCGGGAAATGATCTGGGGAAGCTTCCGATCGGCGAGCTGGCATTCCCAGAGAACGAGTACCTTCCACCCGCCTCGTCGCAACTGGCGCATCGCCTTTTCATCCCGCCTGGCGTTGTTGAGGAGCTTCTCTTGCCAGTAGGAAGAGCGCGACTTCGGCAAGGCTGATCGAACACATCCGGGGTGCTGGTGCCAGAAGCAGCCATGTACGAAGATCACCTTTTTCAAGTTTCGGAAGACAAGATCGGGGCGGCCGGGTAAATCCGAGCAGTGAAGGCGGTAGCGGAATCCCATCGAATAGACGAGTCGTCGAACTTGCAGCTCGGGACCGGTGTCCACCCCGCGCACACGCCTCATGATTTCGCTGCGTTCTTCGGGGGTGAAGCGGTCCATCGATCCCCTCTTGCGAAATCAAGCTTAGCGCAATTCGTCCGGTTGCCACTGCGCCCCCCATCGACGCGTTTGATCACCCCAATGGACCAGTGTCGTTATTCTTCTGAGACGCGATTCCGGCGACCTCGTGCACCCGGCAGCGATCTCGTTCGTCTCCAAGATGTCCGACTGGATTGCTGGAGCCAGATTGAGCAGATTCATGATCTGTGTGATCCTGGCCCGGGTGACGAAACCCAAGCGCGCCAAGTCGGCGTAGTCCTTCACCTCGCCACAGTCGATCATGTCCTGGAACTTGATCGCCAGCGCCATCAGGCGGGTGATGCGCGGGATGCGCGGCGGCGGTGGCACGGCCTCCTTTTTCGGCCGGCCTGCGGCCTGGCGCGCCGTCCGTTTGAGCGGGATCTCGTCTTCGCAGCGGTCTTTCACTTTGTCGCCCCCTTGCAGAACTCCCGGATGCCATTCGAGTTGTAGGTGACCTTTACCTTGTCGCCGCGAGCGTCGTAGCCCACGCGTTCGATCAGTTGCCGCAACACGCGCGCCTGCTCCTCGATTGTCAGCGTCTTCCAGACGTCATCGAAGCCCGCCATACGCTGGCGCACTGTGTGCTCATCGAACCGCAGCCTCTCGCCGCGATCCACCGTGCGGCGCAATTCTTCCGCCCTGGCCTCGCCCGCTGTAATGGTTTCGCGAAGTGCGGCCTCCCGATCGGCGTCCGGGTTTTTCGCGCGCGCGAGTTGCGACTTGGCATTACGGACACGGATGTTCACCGCCTTCAATTCGTCACGATACTTGCCCAGTTCCTCGGCCATCCGGTGCCGCGCCGCCCGAGCGATGGCCTCGACGACCTCGGGTTTCGCGGCGAACCGCCGAACGCTCTCGATGACCGCCTCCTCGACCAGAGGCGCCGACACGGCACGCGTGGCGCACCCATCGCCGTTCCTCTGCATGGTGCGCAGGCAGACATAGTATCGGTACCGCCGGGTCTTGCTCGACGAGTAGCTCGGTGACATCGCCGAGCCGCAGCACGCGCAGTAGAGAAGGCCGCGCAGCAGGGCCTCCATCTTCGGCCGGTGCTCGCCGCCGGGATTGCGCGTGTTCGCCTTCAGCTTCTGCTGGACCAGGTCGAAGGTGTGGTCGTCGATGATCGGCGGGTGCGTGGCCGCCACCAGCTCGTCGCCGACTCGGATACGCGCGGCGTACAGCGGGTTCGCCAGCATCGTGTAAATGTGGCACTTCCGCAGCGGGTGGCCGCCGAACGTCTTGCCCTCCTTGGTCGCCCACTCCTTGTTGCGCCAACCGCGGTCCGCGCATTTCGCCACAATGCCATGGACGGAGTGGCCTTCCAGGTACCACTCGAAGATCTGGCGCACGCGGGCGGCCTCCGCTTCGTTCATAACCAAGCAGCCGTCCTCCAGGTCGTAGCCGAGCGGTAGGTGGCCGCCGGTCCACTTGCCGCGCTTCCGCGCCAGGATCTGTTTGTCGCGGGTGCGCTCGCTGATGATCTCGCGCTCGAACTGCGCGAAGGAGAGCAGGATGTTCAGCGTCAGGCGGCCGAGCGAGGTGGTCGTGTTGAACTGCTGCGTGACCGAGACGAACGTCGCGCCGTGCTTCTCCAGGATCTCCATAATCTTGCCGAAGTCGCGGATCGAACGGCTCAGCCGGTCCACCTTGTAGACCACGACGCAATCGACCTTCTTGGCCTGGATGTCGGCCAGCAGGCGGCGCAGCGCCGGGCGGTCCATGTTGGCGCCGGTGTAGCCGCCGTCGTCGTACTGGTCCGGCACGAGCGTCCAGCCCTCGCCAGCCTGGCTGCGGATGTAGGCCTCGCCGGCGTCGCGCTGTGCGTCGAGCGAGTTGAAGTCCTGGTTCAGTCCCTCGTCGGTGGATTTCCGCGTGTAGATGGCGCAGCGGACCGGTTTCGGCGCGCCATTGCCGTTATTCCCGTTCGCCATGCTTCGCTCCTGGCCGGTGGCCCAAGCCGTAAAACGCAAACCCATTCCAGCGCGTGCCCGTCGCCTCCGTCACCGCGCGGCTCAGCGACTTGTAGATTCTGCCGTTGCACTCGAACCCACCGTCCGGCCGAACGTGGACGATGATGTCCTTGCCCTGGTAGCGGCGGATGAGTGGCGTGCCGGGCAGCGGCAGCCGGGGATCGAGCGACGGTTTCACACGCGCTTCCGCCGTGCGGCCGTTGTCGGCGGGTTCGCGCAGGAAGTTCTTGGGCGCGCGGATGCGCAGGTCGGCGTCGTTGGCAATCTCCAGCGCACGGCGGCGGGCGCGCTCGGTGAGGCCACCCCAGGCGTTGGCCTGGATGCGCCAGGCGATGCGGCGAAACAGGAACTGCTTGTGATTGGATCGGGATTGCTCGCCGAACACCTCGCGGTACTTCTCCTTGAGCTGCGCTGTGGTCAGGTTGCGGAGGGCATCGATCTCCTCTCGGATTTCGGTCTCGGTCTTCATGGCGTTAACCAGCAGTCACATGAGGGCTCTCTGTCTCCGGGAAGTCAACTGGCGTGGGGAAAAGTAGGCGGACGAGTGCATCGCCGAGAATGGCGGCGACCCCGCGGATTGCCTGATCGAGCAGGGCGTCGCGTTCGCGCATGAGCGGTGTCCTTTCGGAAACCACCCACGACGATCTCCGCTTCGCGGTCGAAACGCCGTCTGGTGGAGGGGATCAACGCGGCGTGTGGCCGCGTCTGTTAACTATGTACGCCGCGGAAGGGCGATTTGTCCGGCTTGGACGCGGGGTCGCACAGTTGAACGGAAAAACTCAATCGGGCCGATCCGTAGTCGGCGCGGGCTTCCAGACAGCCGAATCGGTGGAGTCAGGGTCGTCAGCTCCCCCGGGTAGTTAAGCATGTTAGAATCGCCTCGGGATCTGGGCCATGGGGAAATGGCGAACGGCCTATGCCACCGAATGCGGTCACGAAGTTCACCTGCTTGAGGACTGGGACACCCCGAGATTCTGCAAAGACTGCAAAGCTGATCGAGATGCGCAGTGGTGTGACAAGCGTTGCGAGGATTGCGGCGCGAACTTCAGGGTGCACAGAGATTGGGACAACATTCCCAAGTTTTGCAAGGCGTGCAAGGCCGCACATGATGCCAAGTGGTATGAGAAATCATGCGAGCACTGTGGTGCTTCGATAAGGGCCAACCGAGATTGGGACCACCCGCCCAGATACTGCCCAGCCTGCAAGAGCCGGTTCGCTCCGAAGAACTCCAACTGTGACCACTGCGGCCGAGGATTCACGATCCCGACTGGAACGCAGATCAAGTGCGACGAGAACGGCTGGGAGTTGCCGAGGAAATGTGAAGATTGCCGTGAACTCTTCAGGCACAAGCCGTTTAAGACGGTTAGGGAAGAGGCGATGTTTGGAAACGTGGTCTTCCGGACCTACAACAGCCTCGGCCGACTCATCGGGGAGTCCCGGGATGAGACTACGATCTTCGGTAATGATCGGCGTAGACATACGAGCCCCACGGGGAAGACCACCGGATTCACCCGAAAGAAGGAGACCATCTTCGGCACGCCCTATCGTGAAACAAGTCGCCCAGATGGTTCCGTGAAATCCAAGTCCACCGAAGAGACAACCATCTTCGGAAACAAGTACACCAAGAGCGTCGGTGGATCGTCGCAAACCGAGCACCGGACCCGAACTGAGGAGAGCTGGACGGGCAAAAAGTACCGGAAGACCGAGTAGGCCCGCAGCCCCTCGCGCGGTCGAAGAGCCTGCTTGTCGGCGGTTGTTCGTTAACGATACGCGCCGCCCGGTTTCGGAACGTCCGGCCTGGGGTCGGACAACCTTCGCGATGCTGTTAACCAATTCCCGGTTTCTCTCGGAGACGGGGAGAAAACGGCCTCCGGTAAACGTTGCAGCGGCGCAGATCGGCGGGGCAAGCCGGACACGGCGGGCAAAGCAGAGACGAGGAAGCCGCGAAAACACGGCCAGTTGCGGAGTTGCGGGCGGAGAGAGGCGTTAACGAACGGGCGGGGCGGGGTGCGCAGAAAAGGTTTGGCTCCTCAGGCAGGACTCGAACCTGCAACCCTTCGGTTAACAGCCGAATGCTCTACCATTGAGCTACTGAGGAGTACTGCCTTCAATGTTACATTCAAGCAAACAAAGTCGCTAGATGTCAATCGCCTCTTCCTAGTCGCGATTTTGACTCCAGGGGTTTACCGGGTGCGATCTCGAAGCAAACTACAATAGACAGAGCCCGTTTGGACAGTTCACTGGCGCAATTCGAAATAGCATGCCTCTGCATCACCTGACACAGAAGAACGTTACTGATCGTTCCAGCACTTAGGCTTACACTCGGATAGTCATTCCGTACGTCCCCACGTTCTCCGTTAAACCTTGCCAGCCACCCACCGGACCCCAAAAACGACCTTTTGGCCTGTGAAATCTTGAATCTGTACTCCGTTTTAGTATGATGGGCCGGTATAGGGGAGGAGCGGGTTGTGAGTATCAATATCGGACTCGATATTGGCGCCATCAGTATCAAGCTTGCGGCCCTAGGCCATCCGCAAGACAGGCCGGTGCTTGAAGCCCTTTGTGTCGAAAAGCCGTCGTTCCGCCTTTTACGTTGGGAAAGACCTGGTTCTGATCCCTGGCCTCTGGTTATTTCCGAATACTGGCGGATAGCCGGTAGTCCGATCCAATCTGCTTTTGATCTACTCCAGGAATTTTACGAAACCGTTTCGGAAAAACGCATCGAAGGAATACGGGTAACCGGCTCGGGAAGCCGGGCGATCGCAAAGATTTTGGGGATTTATTTCGAAAACGAATTCAAGGCTATTGCCCGAATGATGGCCGAATTCTATCCCCAAGTGCGGACCGTATTCGAGATCGGCGGAGAAAGTTCAAAATACATTCGTCTTGAACCCCAGGATCACTCGCCTAGCCCTGTCATTGTCGATTACGACCGTAGCGGAGAGTGCGCAGCAGGAACCGGGTCATTCCTCGATCAGCAGGCGATGCGAATGAATTACGCAGTCGAAGAAGTAGGCTCGGTGGTAGCCACAGCAAAAACTGCTGCTCGCATTGCCGGACGTTGTTCTGTGTTTGCCAAATCGGACATGATCCATGCCCAGCAGAAGGGCTACGCACCGGCGCAAATCCTACGAGGGTTGTGTGACGCTGTAGCAAGAAATTTTAAGGCGAGCATTGTAAAGTCACGCCCCGTCATGCCGCCCGTTGCCTTCATTGGAGCGGTAAGTCAAAATTCGGGGGTCGCGGCTGCAATCAGGGAGGCGTTTAAGTTACAAGAGGCAGACCTTTTTGTCCCCGAGCTGTATGCTTGGTGCGGCGCTATCGGAACAGCGATTTTCGAGTCGGAAGAACGCCGAAAAAGGTCATTTCGGGATATACACCGGCTGAATCAACACAAACCTGAGGCGCGGCCTTCAGAAAACACGCCATTATCAATGGAAAACGTTGTCCTGTTGAGGGATCGTGTAGGCCAGTACGTTCCACCGCCTGGAGACGGCCCGATTCCTGCATATTTGGGCATAGACATCGGGTCGGTATCCACCAACGTGGTTGCAATGGATGAATCCGGCACGGTAATCCACGATGTTTATCTGCGAACCGCCGGACGTCCCATCGAGGCTGTCCAGCAGGGTCTCACCGAGGTACGGCAGAAGTGGGGGGCAAGGCTCGTCATTCAAGGCGTGGGAACGACCGGTTCGGGACGGGAACTGATCGCTGAACTGGTGGGCGCCGACGTCGTGAATGACGAAATAACAGCACATAAAACAGGCGCCGTGCACGTCAGTAATACTCTCGGCGGCGAAATGGTGGACACGATTTTTGAAATCGGTGGACAGGATTCGAAGTTCATCTCCATCGAAAATGGAGTGGTCGTGGACTTCGCCATGAATGAGGCGTGCGCCGCAGGAACAGGGTCGTTCCTCGAAGAGCAGGCGGAAAAGCTTGGAATCAGCATCAAAGGCGAGTTCGCCCGTCTGGCATTGTCGGCGGCTGCACCGACCCGTTTAGGAGAACGGTGCACAGTTTTCATGGAGCGCGATGTAACGGCATGGCTTCATAAAGGAGAGACGGTCCCATCCATCTTAGCTGGCCTTGCGTATTCTATCGTCCTCAACTATCTCAATCGTGTGGTACGTGGCAGGAAAATTGGCAACGTAATCTATTTCCAGGGCGGGACAGCATATAACGATGCTGTTGCGGCGGCGTTCGCCAAGGTGCTGGGAAAGAAAATCACGATTCCGCCATACAACGGGGTGATGGGAGCAATTGGGATGGCGCTCATTGCACGGGAGTGGCACCGTGCTACCGGCAAACGATCAACCTTCCGCGGATATGACTTAAGCCGCCTGTCGATGACTACGCGCGAGTTTGTCTGCAAAGCTTGCACGAACTATTGCGACATCAAGGAATTCACCATCGAAGGCCAGAAAAGCTACTGGGGCGACAAGTGTTCCGATAAGTTTCGCAAGCCCCTCTCCACGGGCCGCACGCCGGTTATCGAGGACCTTTTCGCGTATCGCGACAAGTTGATGGAGCGCATCGTATCGGAGGCGCCCGCGTCCAATTCGGGCTCGGTTCTTCGGGTTGGAATCCCGCGGGCCATGTCCATTTTCGACCGCTATCCGTTTTGGCACAGGTATTTTACGGAACTCAGGATGCAGCCGGTTTTGTCACCACAGACTGATCCGAGGATCGCTTCTGAGGGAGTGGAACTGGCCCTAGCTCAACCCTGTTATCCCATCCAAGTGGCCCACGGACATGTTGCAGCCTTGCTGCGGGCGGGGGTGGATTACATATTACTACCCAACGTCATGGACGCCGAATCCGGAGATGAGTCAGGTTGTACTGCGCACTTCTGCCCATGGAATCAAACACTGCCCTATGTAGTACAATCCGCTCCACGTCTTGAAGAGCAGGCGTACAAGTTCCTGATTCCCACACTCTACTTCCGGCTGGGGCGGGAGGCGGTAAAGAAAGCGCTGGCGGCGATGGTGCATCGCCTCGGCATCTCCCGGCGCGCCAGCGACAGAGCGGTGGATGCTGCATATGCCACACAGCGAGAATTCGAGAGGTCCTTGCTCGAAGCGGGCAGCCGGGCTCTGGAAATCCTGGATCGCACAGGGGAGCCGGGCATCATCCTTGTGGGACGCGGATACAACATTTACGATCGCAACATTAATTGCGATGTGCCACGGAAATTGCGCCACCGTTACGGAGCCAATGTTATCCCTATTGATTTCCTGGTGACAGGCCGGGAGCCAGTGAACGATCTGCATCCCAATATGTACTGGACGAGTGGCCGGAAAATATTGGCAGCCGCCCGCCTGGCGGCTTCCAGGCCCAGCCTGCATATCGTCTACGTTTCTAACTTTAAGTGTGGACCTGACTCGTACATCAAACACTTCACGCGCGAGGTGGCCGGCTCGCCGTTACTCGTGCTGCAGTTTGACGGGCATGGTAATGATACCGGTTACATGACACGCTGTGAAGCTTACCTGGATAGCAAAGGAATTCTGCGATGTTATCAGTCTGGACTACAAGTAGCGAAGGCGGCGGAAATCATCCACTAACGGGGAAAAAGGTTTACATCCCCCCGATGGCTTACGGAAGCGCAAAGGCTTTCGCGGCAGTCTTCCGGGCAATTGGAGTGGATGCTGATATCGTCCCTCCTTCTGATGAGCGTACCCGGGAACTAGGTGGGCGTTATACTTCCGGCGACGAATGTTACCCCGCTAAAGTCACAGTGGGGGATTTCATGAAATTATTGGAACGGCCGGACGTAGAGCCTTCCAAAATCGCGCTTTTTATGCCGACCGCCGAAGGACCTTGCCGATTCGGACAGTATGCCCCATACCTGAAGCGTGTGCTGGAAAAGAACGGGTACAGGCACACTATGATCCTTTCACCGACAAGCGACAACGCATACGAAGGCTTGGGACAGCTTGCTCGCCCGTTCGTTCGTACTGGGTGGCGGGCTCTGCTTTCGGCTGACATCCTCCAGAAGTTACTGCTCCGGTACAGGCCATACGAGCGCGTAAAAGGGGACACGGACGCCGTGTACGAACAGTGTCTGGGTGACCTTTGTTCGACCATTGAGTCGACTCCTACGACTCCAGGTCCGCAGCTGCGGGCTATCCGCGCGTCGTTGATCAGAAGCCGGGAGGCTTTCCGAAAGATCCCTATCTACCGGACTCCCAACACTCCGCTGATTGGCATTGTAGGTGAAATTTTCTGCCGGTTAAATACGTTCTCGAATGAAGATTTGGTGCGGCGCTTAGAAGAATTCGGCGCCGAAGCCTGGCTTTCCGATATTAGCGAATGGGTTTGGTATACAAACTCCGAGCGGTTCAGGAAGCTTAAGATGACAGGCCGGCTTGTATCGCTGGAGGGGTTGGGGGCCTGGGTTCGCGACCGCATTCAACACCGCGACGAACATGCCCTTATGGAGCCGTTCCGCGAAGAGTTTGCAGGCTTTGAAGAACCGGATATTTACGAAGTGCTGGAGTACGCGCGCCCGTATCTGCCCAGGGATGGCGCTATGGGGGAAATGGTCCTCAACGTCGGAAAAGCCGTGTACCTCGCGAAAAAAGGCGCCGATGGCATTATCGATATCAGTCCGTTCACCTGTATGAACGGCATCGTCTGTGAGGCCATTTATCCGCGCTTAAGCCGCGACCTTGGTGGCATCCCTATAAGAAACTTCTACTTTGACGGAACACAGTCGGACCTAGATCGCGATCTGGGCGTCTACCTGGAACTGACCCGAAGCTATCAACGGCGCAAGAAATACCAGCGAGTCTGCGCTTGAACCGTTCATTCAACCTAGAAGCCATGATCAGCGGGTTCCACCTCTGAAGTGCATATCGGCAAACTTCAAATACTGTTCCCAGTCATACTCCGTCACATCGTGTTTTCCGGCGCGAATATGATAGCCCACTGTCTTCATGACTGGATGGTTCACTGGCGGCATATCGTCCACGTCGAGTCCTTCGGCGCCCAGCAATTTATAGACCGGGCCTGCTAGCTTGGCAGAAAGGAACTCGCCGCGCGGGTCCGCCCAGAGATCCTCCTGTGCGCTGGCCACATAAACCGGTCGCGGAGCGATTAAGGCAATCAACATATGCTGGTCCACCGGCAATTCCTCTTCCCGGCCGTTGTACTTCTTGAAGTTCTGACAGAACCAGTGCGGAAAGGCAGTATTGATCGCCTCAACCGTTTCTCCAAACTTACGGCGGCTGAGAGCAGCGCCGCCGCAACCGGAATCGTTGGAAATCATCAGCGCAAAGCGTGTGTCCTGTGCTCCAGCCCACAGGGCCGTTTTACCCAGCCGGGAATGCCCGATAACAGCAACATGCCGCGCATCCACCGACTTGTCGGTTTCCAGGTAATCAAGAGCGCGGCTTAAACCCCAGGCCCAAGCGCCGATCGAGCCCCACTCATCTGGCGCGGGTCGCGTCTGTCCGGGCTTATAAAACAAAGGGTGGATTCCGTTTTGAAAGCCGTCATCATAGTCCGGGTCGATGTCTCCGTAATACACTGTGGCCAGCCCGTAACCGCGGGACAGAATCTTCTCCACCTGCCATTGCGATGCGGAGGCTCCGCGCGTTTTTTCGGTTGCCCTGTTGTTGATTATGCCGATGGCGGGATTATTGCGCATCCAATTAGTGCACATGGTTATGCCGGGATCGTTTGCAACAGACTGGTTCCCGTTAAAATTCAGTCCCAAAAACATCGGGACGCGCTTCCGTGCGTTTTTGGGCAGGTAGATGAGCATGTTCATCTTTGGCCCGTCCTTGGCGGAAGAAAAAAAGACAGTAACTTCTTTGCGAATGGCCTTCCCACCTAGTGCATTGGGCTCGACCGAGGTGACCTGGAACGTCATATGCTTCGGCCTGCCTGGGCTGCGTCCGTAAACATTGGTCTCAAACAACCGCAAAATTTCCGGCCTGCGTTCTTTCCACCAAAGGCTGGCAGTGGTCACCTTGCGGCCGTCCTGCATAACCAAAGGGTCGGGCAGCGTGTAGGATGGAACTTTGGACTCGTCGTAATTTACTGCCGGCCGTTGCGCGGCGGCTGAACCCATGAACCACACAGTTAGCGCGGGCGCCCAAAAATGCGTGGTGATCTTGTTTTTTGCAAACATAAAGCAAACCTACCACCTCACGAATCTTACAGCCAACGGCGTAAATATATGCTACGACAGATATGGCTGAAGCTGTACAATGGTGCTTCTGTATGAATCAGACTCTTTCCGGGGTTCTCGTAGTTGAAAGCGATCAGGTTACGGTAGCACAACTCCGCGATGCTCTGAATGCGGAGAGAGCAGACTTTTCGATTGAGGTTGCCGGAAGCCTGTCAGAAGGCCTTGAGCGCCTCCAGCGAGGCGGTATCGAGATCATCCTGCTTGACCTTATGCTTCCTGACAGTCAGGGTTTTGAAACCTTCGCGCGGATGTCGGAACAAGCCGGATCAATTCCTATCATTGTATTGAGCCAGCTGGACGACGCCAGCCTTGCGCTCCGCGTGGTCCGCGAAGGGGCGCAGGATTATCTGGTAAAGGGGCGGATGAATACCGCTTCCCTGATGCGATGCGTTCGGCATGCACTCGAACGCCACCGGTATTACACACAGTTGCTCCACGAACACCGGGAAAAAGGCGAGGCGCGAATTCTGAATTTTCTTGGCGTCAAAGGAGGGGTAGGCACCACGACCGTATGCCTCAATGTGGCGGCGGCACTGGCGCAGTCTGGCAAGAAGGTTATTGCAGTCGAGACTGGTTTGTATTCCAGCTTCTCGCTCCATCTCCAGGTATCTCCCGCGCTTCACAGCGGAGACCTGTTAAATGGTGAGCATGGGACGGTTGAACCCTGGATGGTCGAAAAGCGGCTGACTTGGCTACCCTTCGGTTTTCGAGTGCTGCTTGCTCCGCCTAAAGAGTATGTCGGTAGTGAAAACCGTCGAGGGTACACCGAGGCACTCTTCCGTGCCACAGCAAGTCTGGGGGACATTACGATGGCAGATATGCCCTCCAGTGCCTGGTTGACCGAAGCAGACATGGTGCGTGTAGCCACCTTCAATGTCATCGTGGTTGAACCCGAACCTCTGGCGGTGGAAGCCGGCAGGGAAGCCGCCAGGTTGCTGGAGTCATGGGGGGTGCCTGCGACAGCCTGCGGAGTGGTCGTGGTGAATCGGCTGGCTCTGCGGACCTCGGTGCCGGTCAAGGAGATTCGAGAATACTTAGGTTTTGACATTGTAGGCACTATTCCGCCCTGCCCGGAGGCTTGCGCAACTGCAGCTCGGGCAGGAAAATTACTCTTCTTCGCCGACCCAGGAACGGGTTTCAGTGTAGCCATGCGGGAGCTTGCCGACAACCTGTCGCAAAGCCCCGTGCGGACTCTCCAGCTATAGTTGCTTAACAACCGCCTTGTATTTCTATTCGGGCGGTTTTTCCGATGATGATAAAAAGTGATGCAGATTCTTATTGTAGGTGGCGGAATCGTCGGGCTTGCTTCGGCTTATCGACTGGCGCAAAGACTGCCCGCAGTGAAAATTACCGTCCTTGAAAAAGAAACCCAGGTAGGCCAGCACCAAACGGGACATAATAGCGGCGTATTACACTGTGGCCTCTATTACAAACCAGGCTCGCTGAAGGCGCGAATGGCGGTGAACGGCATCCGTCAGATGATCGAGTTCTGCGCCCAAAACGACGTGCCGCATGAAATATGCGGCAAACTGGTTGTGGCTGCCGATGCTGGGGAAATCCCGCGCCTGGAGGCCCTGTTTTGGCGTGGGCGGGAGAACGGCCTCAGGGGTCTGGAAATACTTGGACCGGAGCAGATCAAAAAGGTAGAACCACACGCCGGCGGTGTGGCTGCTTTACGAGTGCCTGAGGAAGGGATAGTTGACTATGGCGCGGTGTGCCAAGCCTTGCTGCGCCATATTTATCGAGCTGGAGGTAAGGTGGTCACTGGCGCGTGTGTGCGGCGGCTTGAGCACCGCAGTTTCGGCTGGATAGCGCATACGACGGCGGGTGAATTTGAAGGTGACTTTCTGGTCAATTGTGCAGGTCTGCATTGCGATCGCGTCAGCTCCATGGCAGGCTTGAAGCGAGAGCTACGGATCATTCCATTCCGTGGTGAATATTACACCATACGTCCTGAGAAGCAGTACCTAGTGCGGAATTTGATCTATCCCGTTCCCGACCCGAAATTTCCCTTCCTCGGAGTACACTTCACGCGCTTGATTTATGGCGGAGTTGAAGCGGGGCCGAACGCTGTGCTGGCGTTGGCGCGTGAAGGCTACCGTAAGACGGACATCTCCTTGCGTGACCTGGCAGATATATTAAGCTACGAAGGTTTCTGGCGCTTTATGCTCCGCTATCCCAGAATGTGTCTGGATGAGCTTTTACGCTCTTTCAGCAAAAAGTTATTCTGCCGGTCCTTACAACGGTTAGTCCCGGAGATTCAACTAGAGGATTTACAGCCTGGAGGCGCCGGCGTCCGGGCCCAGGCAATCGCCCCGGACGGCGCCTTGGTGCAAGATTTCTACTTCGCCCGGTCCGACCGTTCCTTGCATGTGCTGAATGCGCCCAGTCCTGCAGCGACGGCATCACTAGCCATCGGTGACAAAATTGCCAGCGAGATTTTTCGGGCAACTGCCGCGAAAGGGCACAGTTGACCCGCCCACGGGGTTCTTTCAGCAAACCTATACATTCTTCCCGGAGTCTTCACGTGCATCGCACCTGGACCGCTCGCGGCGCGCCGACTGGAAAATATGCGCCATTACTGCCCGTAGGCGCTTTTAGAACAAGCATTCTCCAGTGTCCGAGCGAAGTTGGATGAGTTTATCAGCCCGCGCTATTTTTAACCACCTACAAAACGGCGTCTCGTTCGATGATCCGACAACGGATTGTGGCGGTAGTGAATTCGCGTGCGAACCAATTGTGTACCCACCATAACCTGTTAATGGCCACAAGCTCGACAATCGTCAAAATGCTCGAATGCATCGACGGACGCAATAATATCGGTGGCCTCGCGGATATGCATTGTAACACTGCGCCTTGAATTCGCCCGGCCGGGCGCCCATGCAGGTAACCGGGAGCATCGCCACACCTGGTTCCATTTCCGGCGTTTAATTTCGAGGTCGTTCCAGTAACCTTGTAAGCGTAGTGCGCATCGCCGCACATCTCACGTGGGCTCTTTTCGGCTCGCAGTGCCCGTGTCGACAGACTGGAAACAGACCCCGCACCCAACCGCCAAGCCTTTGGCCTGTTTGGATCCTTGCCGATCGGTAGGCGCGTGCCAGCTCTGAGATCCATCATTCATTCATTTTGTTGGCGCACGAGTCTGGGCTGCGTCCCGCTCCGTTATAAACCGCCTCATTGTCGGCGGAGCCATTTCCCGCTGTTTCGCGTAACTTGCGTCGATCTCCGTCCACTGCTTTATCATCTGAGTGATCCGTTCTTGCTGCAGACCTGCCAAGTTCACTTGTTCGCAACGGTCTTTACTGAGATCATAAAGCTCCCAGTCTCTCCATGTGGAGCCTACCGGAAAGCCCGCGCTGGTAGAGAGCAGCTTCCAGTCTCCGACACGCAGTGCGCGGTTCCCATTATGGTTGAAGTACAGAAAATCGCGCGGCGCAGTACCGTCCTTCTGAAACGCCTTGGCCAGGCTGCGACCCGCAAGGGGAGGCGCGCCAGGTGGTGCGCCGTCGTCGGTCCTACCGCCAGCCAAGTCTACGAGAGTGGGCAGAATATCGATGAAATGGCAAGGATTATGGCGAAGCTGATTCTGATCCTTGATTCCCGCTGGCCAGTGCACCACCATTGGCGACGAGATACCGCCTTCGTGCAGCCAGGATTTGTGCAAGCGCAGTGGCACGTTCGATGCAGAAGACCAGCCCGGGCCGAGACACAGGAACGTGTTCCAGGAACCAGGGGCCGCGGCCTGATCATGTCCATCGCCGCGAATTATCTGCTCAGCACTGGCCCCATTATCGGAAAGGAAAATGACCACGGTGTCACGGCCGGCCCCCATCGCTTCGATTTGTTCAAGCACGCGGCCAATCTCCAGATCCATCCGCGTGATCATGGCTGCATGAATCGCCATCTTGGTACGCTGTAGGCGCTTCTGTTCCGGGCTCAGCGACGCCCACGGCACCGCCCGTGTCACTTCGCCGGAGCCGATTTTGGCGTACAGTTGCATATCCGGCGTGTTCCACCGCGGCCATATATTCCGTTCGAGCGGCGGTAAGCCGCAATTGATGAGCCCCATCTGGCGCATCCGCTTCCACTTACGCATGCGCATGGCATCCCAGCCGTCGGCGAACCTGTCTTTATATTTCTCGATGTCTTCAGCTAGGGCATGCAAGGGGAAATGAGGTGAATGCGGGGCCAAGTATAGGAAAAATGGGGAGCTGCTGTAGTACTGAGCATGCTCTTTCAAAAAGCGAATCGCGTAATCGCTGATAGCCGTGGTGGTGTAGTAGCGATCCTCCAACCTCGGCTGCGGGAGCGGTTCTCCGTCCAGTAGAAGGCCCCGTGGTGTGAAGTAACGGTCCTCATCCATTAGTGTGTAGGAATGATCAAAACCTACCCCGCCCTCGCCCGGCGCCAAGCGCAAATGCCATTTACCGCTGTGGTATGAGCAATAACCAAGGGGCTTTAAGTAATCGGGAATGCAGCGGGTGTAGTTGGGAATATTCCCCTTCGTCTGCGCATCGCAAGCGGTCTGCTGCGCGTAGTAGCCGGTCATCAAACAGCTTCGGGATGGCCCGCATCGGGCTGCGGAGTAAGCCTGTGTGAAGCGGAGCCCTCTGGCTGCCACTCGGTCTATGTTTGGCGTATCAATTTCCCCACCGTAACAGCGGGCGTCGGAAAAACCCATGTCGTCGGCGAGGATGAGCAGGAAGTTCGGCTTTTTCACAGCAGCAGCGGTGACCGAGGCGATCGCAATCCCAGTTACCTTCTGCAGGAACTCTCTACGATCTATCATGACATCCTCCGCAAAGTCTCAAAACTCCAGCGAACGGTCAACTAGCTGACCCATGGAACCCGCGCCGCGTACTGGTACTCGCTTCGCGTATGCTCCGTGCGCACTGCGCACACATTCGTTCGTATTATATTCACTCCTGCAAAAGTGCCAGCCTGACGCGCAGGCACATGCTAGAATTCGAAGTTTGTAAAAACGATGGAAAGCTTGATCGCAAAAGCACTTGAACTAGAGTTTAGACCAGTGGCTTTGATCTGGGCAGAACGAGCACCGGAGGGGGCGACTCGGTTCAAACCCGGACGTTGGGCATGCGTGGTAAACCTCTTCGCACACGCTGCGGCACATGGGCGCGTGGGCGCTTTTGACCGACAAACCTATGGGTGCTGGGGAGGCGGTGTCGGCCTGGGCTTCGGCAATTGCTACGAAGATTTCCCGGGTGGTGTCGTCTGTTTCTGCCGCTTTTTGTCCACCGGTAATAAAGATTTCGATGAGGGCCGCGCCATCGGCGAAGGCATGAAAGGACCGGGATGGGACCGGATGGCCGATGACTTTCTATACGGCGAACGCTATCTCAAGAACGAGGAAACCGCACACAGCTTTGTAGATACGCTACCGATGCGGAACATCCCGTCTGACTTCGTAGTGGTGAAGCCGCTTGAGCAGGCTGACCCCGATCGCGAGGATATCAAGAACGTCACCTTATTCGTGGACCCCGACCGCCTCTCGGCGCTGGTGGTACTGGCCAATTACGCACGCCCTGCGGTCGACAACGTCATCGTGCCGTGGGCTGCTGGATGTCAAGTGCTGGGGATCTTTGCCTACCGCGAATTGGAGCGCGAACAACCGCGCGGTCTGATAGGCATGACCGACATCTCCGCACGAGAGAGCGTCCGGCCGATTCTCGGTAAAAACGTGCTTTCGTTCACCGCGCCGTGGCCGCTATTTCTGGAGATGGAGAGCAACATCGAGGGAAGCTTCGTAGATCGCGAAACATGGCGTTCGCTGCTTGGCAAAAAACCTTAGGCCGACAGCGCCATCCGCGCGTTGTGTCGCAGCAGGGTCTGAAATAACGGTCTCCCGTCGCAGGACTGCCTCTCGAACTTTCCCTGGAGTCATCCCCCACGAGCTTTTGCAAGGTCGTTCAACTTGTATCGCGCCCATTGGACGACGGCCTCAGAAAAACGACGTAAGGAGTTTTAAAAGCTGCTGGCGAGCGTGGCCTAGACGGACATAGCAGATAGGCTTGGAAGTACACGCTTTTTACCAGATATCCCGTTGCTCCGGCGTCACTCAGGAAATGATCCCTTTGCGCACCGCATACAAGATCAATTCAGATACCGAGTGGAGATTCAATTTCTGCAGGATATGGGTGCGGTGAGTTTCCACAGTGTGCAGGCTCAATTTGATAATGTTGGCGATTTCCTTATTGGTTTTCCCCTCGGCGATCAGTTGCAGGATTTCCCGCTCCCTGGAACTGAGCAGATCATAAGTGTCTTCCGATCCCTTTTGTCGCAATTGCCGGACGTAGTCTTCTAAAAGCGTGCGGCTGACCTTTGGGCTGAAGAACGACTTGCCCTCACGCACGGCGCGCACAGCCCGAATCAAGTCTGCCTCGGCCGAATCCTTCAACAGGTAGGCCTTCGCTCCGTATTTCAGTGCCCGCATTACGTACCCTTCGTCGGAATGCATACTGAGGACTACCACGGCGGTTTTCGGAGAGACAGCCACAATCTGCCGTGTGGCTTCGATGCCATTCAACTGTGGCATCCCGATATCGATCACCGCAACGTCGGGTCGGAGTTCCATTGCCAACCTGACAGCCTGACGTCCATCGTCAGCTTCGCCCACCACGACCATGTCCTCATGTTTTTCTAACAGCATGCGGAGACCAGACCGCATGATAGTGTGATCGTCAGCGAGCAGAATAGTCGTCTTCATGCACTTTTCCTTGCAGCATCCTCGACTGATTCCAGCGGCAACTGGACTTTGAGCAGCGTTCCGTGACCCGGCGCCGACTCGACCAGCATCTCACCACCCAACTGTGAAACTCGCTCCTGCATTCCCAACAACCCGATGCCTTTCGTCGTCTTCGGATCAAAGCCCTGGCCGTCATCACGAATCAGAATCCGCAATCCGCCATCGCCGAGCTGGATGACGATTTCCACGCTGCCCGCTCGCGAATGCCTGGCTGCATTTTGCAAAGCCTCCTGGACAACGCGATAGATCGTAGTCCGCAGCGGATCAGGCAAATCCAGGTCCTCCTGCTCAGCCGTGACGCGCACGTCCATCCCCGTACGCCGCGATGTTTCCCGGGCCTGCCAATACAATGCTGGGATCAGGCCCAGGTCGTCGAGCATAGAAGGCCTCAAAAGCAGGGTCATATTTCTAACCGTATTCAATGCGGTCTCGGCCAGACGATGGGCAGACCGGAGCCGCTTTCTCACTTTTTCAAAAGAGGAGGATAACGCGCCCTCCGCTTGCCCTAGATCCACCAGCAGGGCGCCAAGCACTTGGCCTACTTCGTCGTGCAACTCTCTGGCCAGTCTGCGCCGCTCATCCTCTTGAACGTTCAATACCCGTTGGGAAAGCTCCTCAAGCCGGTCTGCGAATTCTACGGAAGCGTTGTATTGCTCTTGCGCGGTTTTCTCGAGTTGCAGCAGGTATCGCCACGCTCCGGCGGCCAGAAAGATCCCCAGCAGCACGCTGACGCACAAAACTATCCACAACCTCCGCTCCAATCCTTCCAGTTCCATGGCTGCATTGGAGATATTGCTGTGCAGGTCACGCCGGTCGAGAATCCTCAATTCGTTCAACATCGCCAGCCAGCGGTCCCGTAAAGGCACTAGTTGCCCCGTAAGCACTTCATACCCCATGCGGATTCGCCGTTGTCCGCGCAATTCGAGGCTTTGACCTGCAACGGCCCAGTAGCGGTCCATATCATCCTCAAGCATCCGAATAGCGTCAGCCCTGGCCCTTGCCGCGAAATGCTTATATTCTTGCAAAGCCTCCAACGTCTCAGCCCATTTCTGGTAAGCGGTTTTTCTGTGGCGTTCGATTGATTCGGCATCAGGATCGAGCAAGTAATCTCTGACAACGCCGCTTGCAGCGTAACCTTTGGAAAGGACAGCCTCCAACCTGTCGCTTCGCGCGATATAGGTACGGCTGCTGTGAGCCTCCGCTCGTTTAACGTATCCCAAGCTTCGCGCCGCATAAAGCCCCAAAAACACTAACAGCCCAAGAAGTCCTCCGTATCCCAATGCCAAAGCAAGTCTAATGCCGGGGAGGATCGACTGTGTTGGCCGGTGGGACATTAGAAAGTCGCCTCTGATCCCATATTGTCTTATTCGTCGCCCAATGGGAAGTGGAGGCTTCATAAACCTAGCCAGCCGCGGAACCCACTCAGAAACCGCCTTGGACGATTCCTCATCGCAATGGCTCGATTTCCAGCGCCGAAAAAGACATCGTGAACGGCGATCTGGAGGCGGGGGGCCGGAATCGGATCCGACATGACGTCCAGAACTCCGGCCTTGAACAATTCCACCCAGCGCCGCGAATCGAACCGTTCGACGATTGCGATCAACGGGACACCAGCCGTACGGGCAACATCGCACACCTGCTGCCAGTTGAGATCCGTGGTGACACTGTCCAGCACGAGTAGTTGTGGCCTCGAGGGGTCTATGCTCCCGCGGCACTCATCCAAGGTGGCAACTTGCCTAGTGCCGACTTTCTGCGGTTGCAGAACCAGCCGGATTTGCCGCGCCCGCCTGGGACAGCCCGTCAGTACGATCACTTCGGGTTGAGCTGTTGTGGTTACCACAGTTCGCCCTTCAGTGAAGTGTGCTGTGGGTCAGCTTAACAACCTTTGCATATGCGTGGCATCCTGTCCCGACTGTATTTGTCGCTTCCCCGTACAGTTACCGGCCGAAACAGGCTTATTTCCCTGTCTCGACAGGATACGAAATTCGCCGGCCGTGTCATAGCATACCCCTTAAGCAGTAAATGGGCACCAATTCTCATCTCACTGCGGCACAGTGCGAAGCCATTCAGGCCTTTGATACGTGTAAAATCGCCAACGCGATCGAACGGCTTGGGCTTCGGTTAAAAAATGAGGGTTTTACGCTGCCCGGGCTCCAATGCCGCATTGGCGGATTCCCGTCGGTGGTGGGTTACGCTGTGACGAGCCGGGTTCGCTCCGCAGACCCGCCCGTCTGTGGTTACACCTGCCACGATCTCAAAGAATGGTGGGCAGAGTTCGAGCGCTACCCTGCCCCGCGCGTCGCTGTCGTCGAGGATGTGGATAAAGTCCCGGGCCAAGGCGCCGTGTTGAGTAATCTCCACGCGGAGGTCTTGCGCGCTCTGCACTGCCGTGGCCTGGTGACCAACGGAGCTGTGCGCAACATTGCGCACCTGGAGCACACGGGCTTTCCAACCTTTTCGGCTCACGTTGCAGTCTCGCACTCCTACGTGCACATGATCGAATATAGCGTTCCGGTGGAAATCTTCGGTTTGCTCATCAGGCCCGGAGATTTGATTTTCGTGGACTGCCACGGCGCGATAACCATCCCCGAAGAGCACTGCGACCAGATCGTACGACTTGCAGCCGAAATGGTCGCAGAGGAACAGCGGGTAATTGACCTGTGCCGTTCGGGAAGTTTTACCATTTCTGCTTTATTCCAAGCCGCAAGGAATCTGTAAGTTGGCTTTATGAAAAGAATCTGGATCCCATTCCTTTTTGTCTCGTTGCTTCTGGCGTCACTCGCCGGATGCGGGAAAACCAGCATGGTCGAGGCATCAGGGGGGGCGCCCAAACTTGCCTCCTCGGTCCTGGTTACCCGCGCAATGCGCCGGGATTTGAACCGTACCATTGTCGTTACGGGGGAACTAACCCCTTTTCAGGAAATTGAAGTGATGGCGAAAGTAGGGGGTTACATCCGGCGCATGTATGTAGACATCGGTGACATGGTTCGCAAAGGACAGGTTCTGGCTGTAATTGAGATTCCGGAGATGGCCGATGATGTAGCGCAAGAGCAAGCGGCTATCGAGCGGAACCGGGCCGAACTCAAACGTGCCCAACAGGAGCTCTGCCGCGCTGAAGCCGCGCACCAACTCGCACATCTCACTTTTTCTCGTCTTTCCAACGTCTTTAAAAACCAGCCCGGACTGGTAGCGCAACAGGAAATTGACGACGCCCAGACAAGGGACCAGATGGCGGAAGCGCAGGTCGCCGCAGCCCACTCCGCCCTCGCTGCCGCTCAAGAACAGATAAAGATCTCTGAGGCGAGACTAAGCAAGTTGCGCACACTGATGCAGTACACTCGTGTTGTTGCGCCCTTCGATGGAGTTGTCAGTTGGAGATATGCTAACGACGGGTCCATGATTCAGGCCGGCGTCGCCTCCCAGACGCAGGCCATGCCTGTCATTCGACTTTCCCAGAACAACGTACTGCGAGCTGTATTTCCGGTACCCGAGTCTGCGGCGGGTATGGTGCATGTGGGAGCCGCGGTTGAAGTCAGCGTGCCTTCCCTCGGCAGAACCTTTGTCGGCAAAGTGGCCCGTACGGCCGACCGTATCGACACCTCGACGCGCACCATGCGTACAGAAGTCGATGTGCCGAACCCCACAGGGGTTCTGATCCCGGGTATGTACGCTGAAATCATTCTGACTCTTGCAAAGAGCCTGGGGGCTCTGAGCGTGCCTATCACGTCGGTCGCCGCTGATAGTGACAGTGGACGAAAACAGGTCTGGGTTGTCGACTCCTCCTCGCGGCTCGAGCCACGCCAGGTGAAGACGGGCATGGAAACACCGGAGTTTATTGAAGTCACAGACGGCTTGAAGGAAGGCGAGGTAGTTGTGGTTGCAGCTCGCGGCCGCTTCCATCCGGGGGAGTTAGTGAACTCCAAGTTCGCAACCAGCCTTCCCCGGCAATGAGGAGCGTGAGAGGATGTCCCGTTTCGCCATCCGTACACCTTATTTCATTCTTGTCGCCTGTCTTATCGTTTTTGTTCTGGGCGTCAACGCCCTAGTGAAGATGCCCGTGGATCTTTTCCCGCCGATTCAGATTCCAGTCGTCGTTGTCGCCACCTTCTACTCGGGCATGCCTCCCGAACAGATTGAGACGGACATCACCAGCCGCTTCGAGCGCTTTTTCACGCTCGCTAGCGGCATTGACCACATGGAGTCGCGCTCGCTGCCGGGGGTCAGCATTATTAAAGTTATTTTCCAGCCCGGATGGAATCAGGACACAGCGGTGAATTCGATTGGCAACCTTGCCATGGCGAACTTGCGCAAGCTGCCACCCGGCACACTGCCGCCTGTTGTTCTCAAGTTCGATGCCTCGAGCCTTCCAGTTTGCCTGGTCACTCTCAAGGGTGAAGGATTGAATGAAACGGCGCTCCGCGAGCTTGCGCAATTCACACTGCGCAACCAAATTGCTAGCGTACCGGGTGCTTCAGTGCCTCAGCCTTTTGGCGGGGTGATGCGCCAAATTATGGTGTATGCGGACCCGTATAAGCTCGAAGCCCACCAGCTTAGCCTGATGGACTTGGTACGATCCATCACGTCAGGAAATCTCATTCTTCCTGCCGGCGATGTTCAGATCGGTAGTCTGGATTACAACATCTACACCAACAGCCAACTCAGCACGGTAGAAGAGATCAACTCGCTTCCGATCAAAATGCAAGGCCTCACTCCCGTACGCGTGGCCGACATCGGTCACGCCGAAGATTCTCATCAGATCCAGACCAACATTGTCCGCATTGATGGCCAGCGCTCCGTATACTTGCCCATCCTCAAACAAGGAGGAGATACCAACACGATCGCCGTTGTCGATGGCATGCGTTCCGCTCTGTCGAAACTGGTCGACATTCCCGAACAACTGGTGACGAAAGTCGTTTTCGATCAGTCTCTCTTCGTGAAGACCGCCATCGAAACCCTCATCCACGAAGGGGCGTTGGGTCTTTTTCTGACCTCGCTAATGATTCTCATCTTCCTGGGAAGCATGCGCGCGACCGTGGCGGTGTTCTTCTCAATTCCACTTTCGGCGCTCGCGACTTTTTTCGTCCTTGCCCTGGGTGGCGGCACCGTCAATGCCATGGTGCTTGGCGGGCTTGCGCTGGCGTTCTCCCGGTTGATCGACAACTCGGTAGTCGTTTTGGAAAACATCTACCGCCATATCGAGCTTGGTGAAACGCCCCGGGTGGCAGCGGAAAAAGGGGGTCAGGAAGTGGCTCTTCCCGTGCTCGCCGCCACCCTTACCGCCGCAGTAGTCTTTTTCCCCGTCACTCTGCTGTACGGCGTCAGCCGGTTTCTGTTCTCCGCCCTTGCGTTGGCAGTTGTCATTTCACTGCTCGCTTCCTATGTTGTCGCTCTCACGGTGGTGCCGCTGTTCTGCGCCCATTTCATTTCTGGAGCAGCCCACCAAACGCCTGCGCACACTCCGCGCATGTCCTGGGGCGTGCGCTTCAATCATGCCTTCAACGCCCGTTTCGAGAAATTCCTGCAGTTTTATGATTCCGTAGTCAACCGCGTGCTTGACCAACCCATACGCGTTTTAGCAGGTTTTGCAGCGGTTTTTCTCCTCACGATTTCATTGTACCCGCTGGTGGGTCTCGCCTTCTTTCCCCGCACCGATCCCGGCCAGTTTGTCATGAATCTCAAGATGCCGTCTGGAACTCGTCTTCACGTCACGGAAAAAGCCATCGAACAGGTAGAAAACATAGTGCGTCGCATCGTGCCACCCGAGGAACGTGGCGTCATCGTCTCCAATATTGGTTTGGCCCCCGGCTTTTCATCCATGTACTCGTCAAACTCTGGGGTGCATACCGCATTCGTCCAAGTCAGTTTAAAAAAAGAACATAAGCATACAAGCTTTGAGTACATGGAGCGTACCCGCGCCGCTTTGGCCAGCGAGATGCCCGAGATCGAGGCGTATTTTCAGACTGGAGGTCTTATGGACGCTGTGTTGAATCTGGGAATGCCAGCACCCATTGACGTGCAGGTGGCCGGTTCCAATCTTGAGACTGCCTATCGGCTCGCTACAGGCCTGGCGAACCGCATTCGCTCCTTACCTGGGGTCGCGGAAGCTTTCATCCCTCAGGACATTGATTACCCCGCCCTGCGTGTTGACATCGATCGAACACGGGCTGCGCAACTCGGTCTCGATCAGCGGGAAGTTGTCAATAACGTCCTGACGGCTCTCACCTCCAGCGGCATGATTGCGCCGTCGTTTTGGATCGACCCGAAAACCGGCCTCGACTATTTGCTTACCGTGCAATATCCAGAGGACCAGATCCGCAATTTGGACGACCTTCGCGCAATTCCTCTTCGTGGCGGCCACCTGACTATGCCAGTCCGCCTCGACGCGGTCAGCACTATAAAACACGCTCTTTCGCCGACAGAAGTCGACCACTATCAGTTGCGCCGTGTCATCGACATCTTTGTACGGCCATCCGGCGAGGCCCTCGGCTCTGCCGCCTCCGCCATACAGCGCATCGTCAACGATACGCGGATTCCCAAGGGCCTCACTGTGGACCTACGCGGCAGTGTGCTCGGCATGTGGGCATCATTCCGCAGTTTCGCCGCCGGTCTGATTCTGTCCGTTATCCTGCTGTATCTCATTCTGGTGGCTCAATTCCGTTCGTTTGTGGATCCCATGTTGATCCTCACCGCTATCCCACCGGCGCTGTCGGGCCTGATGCTCACGCTGGTCACAACGGGCACAACATTGAATGTGATGTCGCTGATGGGTGTGGTGATGCTCGTTGGCATCGCGGTATCCAACAGCATTTTGATCGTCGAGTTCACCCGGAGCCTCCGTTCGGAAGGGATGGATGTCCGAGCTGCCGTCGCGCTAGCCTGCCGTGTTCGCCTCCGCCCTGTTCTTATGACCTCGCTGGCAACCATCATTGGCTTATTTCCCATGGCCTTGAAACTCGGCGCCGGCAGCGAACCTTATGCACCGCTGGCCCGCGTCATCATCGGAGGCCTCCTAATGTCAGTGACCTGGACGGTTCTGTTGGTACCCGCGGCTTACTTTTTATGGCACAGGAACGAGGACGTCCACCGGGCGTCCAGCGATTCCCATAGGCACACTACCAATGCATAATCCCGGCCTCTACAAGATCGTTCTATGGTTTTTAATTATTTTTCCATTCCACCTCATGGCTGAACGCCTCACCCTGCGCGAAGCAGAGCAGATGGCGCTTGCTCACCATCCGCAACTTCAAGAGGCTCGCTGGCGTAAAGAGGCTGATGCCACGGTCCCTGCTCAGGTACGCTCCGGTATTCTGCCTCAAGCGCACGGCAGTGTCACCGGCGCTTTGACAGAGGACGATCACATGCGCATCCTCGCCGGCGTGCCCAACAACCCCTCCATCTATAATCGGCTCGGCGCCGGTATCGGGTTTTCCCAGATTCTTTCGGACTTCGGCCGCACCCGTCATCGGGTTGAAAGCGCGCGGCTATCGGCCGAAGCCTCCGCCGAAACTGAGCGCATCGTCCGTGCTATGGCGCTACTGCGCGTGGACCGCGCCTACTACGCCGCCCTCGCGGCACAGGCTGTACTCCGGGTCGCCCGCGAGACAGTACACGAACGGCAGCTACTCGTAGACCAAGCTTCGGCCCTGGCCCGTAACAAGCTGAAGTCAGAGCTTGACGTAACGTTTGCCAAGGTAAACCTCGACGAAGCCCTACTAATCGAGAATGACGCAGTGAACGGCGCACGGTCCGCAACTGTGAATCTTTGTAATGCGCTTGGGCTTGAGGAAACTCGAGAATTCGAATTAGTTGAAGAGCCCATGCCGGAAACTCTGCCCCCACAATGGGACTCAGTGGTCGCAACAGCCATGGCGAACCGCCCAGAGCTGCACCGGGCGAAACTCGTTAAACAAGCCGCTGAAGAGACTCTCCGTGCGGAGCGCACGCTCAACCTGCCCGTAGTCTCCGCATCACTATTCACCGGGGTAGCACCGTTGCACATTCAGGCGATACAGAACCACTGGAACGCCGCAGCCATTAACGTTGACATACCCATCCTCAACGGGGGCCTGTTTAAGGCTCGCCGCCTCGAGGCGGGAGCCAGACTGAAAGAGGCGTCGGAAGCGGCCCGCAATACGGTTAACAACATTCTGCGAGACGTGCGCCTTGCCTATCTTGATGCCGTCAGCTCATTTGAACGGTTACGCGTGACTGCCTCCCTTTTGAAACAAGCGCAGCAGTCTTTAAAGCTGGCTCAGGCACGCTACAACCTCGGTCTTGGCAACATCATCGAACTCAGCCAAGCCCAGCTCAATCTCACTCGCGCCCAGATCAGTCAGGCTAGAGCTCGTTTCGATTATCAGGCGCACCGCGCGCAGCTCGATTACGAGATGGGCGTTCGGTAAACCGGGGATCACGTTGTTTTGCTGCGGGTGAAAGCGTTACATGGCGGCGATCTCGGCACGCCACGACTCCAAAGTTTCCCTGAGGCGCCCCCTTAGAGCAGGCCAGCTTGCCGGAAATAAAATATGGCGCAGTGACGCCGACAACACCCTTAATACAATTTCTCCAGTTCTGTCACACGTAGGGTAAAATCCTTCCGCTTCCGCCCCACCTCCAGCAACTTATCGGTGAAACGGCCATGGCGATAGACCGACAGTGATTTGCAATCTACCCCATCAAGGAAACATACAACAGTGCGGTGGAAGTTTCGCTTCTGTGTCTTGTCTTCAGCGTCGCATATAACAATTCCAAGAACAAAATCACGCCGTACAGCATCAAATCGCCGCTCTGGAAGTTGGCGGCTACCTGCAACCGTGACCCTCGACGAGACCGATTATCGGCGGCGAGGACTGCGAACCATCCCAGATACGCTCAACCTTATTCCCGGAGTTTCCATTCAGCGCGTGGACAAGCCCCGTCATAAAACTTACGGCGCCTTCACGTACCAACTCGGCCACACGTATTAGCTTGCTCGCAGATCTTCCCTACGCGGCTGGGCATTATTACCAGAACGATGCTTGCCGGTTTGGCCGGGCCAGCAACTATGCCGTCGCAGACTTTGGAAGATCAATTGGCCTATACCGGCAGATGGAGTTACAAGCGGGCACGCAGAATACTTTTGATCGGAACTTCCCGCTTTTCGATAGGTACCCGGAACCTGAGCAGAAGATATACGTCAACCTTCGCTACCCGTTTTTGGGGCTGGAATCCATCCTTATCCCTCGCGCCGCAAACATGAGTCTGTCACCGCCAACGAGAATTCCGAGCCTGACTGTTTACCAGCATTAGTGTTCCTTGAACCTGCGGTACTCCGGCATCTTCTGCTTCGTTGTCAAGCGCCATTCATCAAGCGGCGGCGCGTCGTGTATGCGGAAAAAATCCCGCATCTCATCACGTAATGCTGCCAGCAGTTTTTGATATCGTGGGTCGCCAATAACACTGCGGGTTTCTCCGGGATCGGCCTCCAAATCCCATAGCTCGCTCGGCCATTCCCTGCTACGCTCCACATACTTTAAAGTCTCCGTACGTACCCCCCTGACATACGCGTATTCAAAATAAAGGCGGTTCCGCCAGGCCGGTGATTCGCCGCGAAGAAATGGCGCGTAGCTTCGACCAGGACGCTTGACACCGTCTTTCGGAATTCCTATGCCGAGATAGTCCAAAATGGTCGGGAAAAAATCATAGTTGGAAACCATGGGGGTGAGCACCTGACCTGAGCGGATTCTCCCAGGATGATTCCAGATAAGCGGCACGCACAATGATTCCTCGTACATGTTAAACGGAATCGTTCCGTTGCCCTTCCCCCAAACACCGTGGTGACCCGCGTTCCATCCTTGATCCGCCGTGAAAATAATAAGCGTGTTTTCACGAACACCCAGTTCCTCAAGGCGCGTGACAATGCGGCCGATGTTGTAATCCAGACCGGTAATCAGCGCAGAATAAGCATGCTTCGCCTCTCGGCTTCCGTGGAATTTTGCCGTACCCGCTGTTTGCCAAGGGTGCATGGGTAGATCGGGAAAACAGGGAAATGTCGACCGGTTGTGCCACTGCCGGTACATTTCCGGCTGGTAGTCATAAGGCGTATGGGGCGCATAAAAAGTCACCTGAAGAAAAAAGGGCCTTTTGTAATTCTTGTTCAGGAATTCGATGGCGAAATCGCCAACAGCATCCGTCTTGAACCCCTTGTATGGAAATCGCTCGCCATTTTTGATGAACAAGGGGTCGCGATAAGTCCCTCCGCCACCTGGCACAGAGGCCCAATAGGTAAATCCCGCCTGAGCCTTTTCATCCTCACCCATATGCCACTTACCACACAGTCCTAGCGTGTAACAGTTGTGGGCGAGCACCTCTGAGTACGTTGTGTGTCCCTCAAGAAAGCGGCGTGAACCAGAGCCGTAACTATCTTCCGGTTCAAGCCAGTCTTGCACGCCGTGCTGGGAAGGAATCTGCCCCGTCATATAAGTCATGCGGCTCGGCGAGCACACCGGCGTACAAGAAAAGGCGCGGGTAAAACGGGCGCCGCCCTCAGCCAGCCGTTGTATGTTTGGAGTGCGTAGGTCCCTACACCCATAGGCGCTGCTGGCCCAAGCACCCTGGTCATCCGTCATGAAGAAAACAACGTTTGTCTTGCGCCGCTCGGCTGTTCGGATCAGCGGCGCCCCCAGAGCCACAGCCAGCCACTGCCTCCGGTCCATTGGAAATAAGTCCGTGACATCGCTCATTGTTGCCCCCCAGTACACAAAAAAAACTTTACGCTGCAGTTTGCCTTCTCGATGGCCATGGCGCCAAAAGCCTGACCCGAAATGGGCGAAACGGCAGATGCCATCGTGTATTAGGCATTTCCCTTCTCTTTATTTGGTCACTCCCAAGCGAGGCGGCTCCAAGGCATCAGTGCGAAACCACACCATATATCTGGCGCCGTCCTTGGTAATTTCTACTCCGAACGTGTTACCATTTTCGACCTTCCGAATAGGTGGTAAGACTTCTTTTGGATTCAATGTGGCCTTCAGGACATTAATCACATGGTCTGTCCTGTTGGCGTTATCCATTTCGATCTCAAGTCTCCAGCGTCCATAGCCCGGACCATAGACAGGAACATAAGCCGGCGCGCCCATGGCTTCGTTGGGGCCTTCGGGAGCCCAGTTGAAAGACTTGTGGTTGGGGATCACGCCCTCGCTGTAATCCTTGATCCAGAAATCCTTGATGTGGCGATGGTAGTGGCCGGCGGTGTGGTTGGGGCTGTAAAGGTCGTCGTGTACGGTGTCGGCCGGCTCGCGCCCGCCAACCTTGCGGTAATGAAACGGTTCGGGGGAAAGCGTCTTCACGAGCAGGGCGGCGTAGCCGCGGCGCAGATCGAAGGTGGTCTGGTACTTGTCCGAGGGGTCGGCGTCATCCGCGACGATCTTGGCCTGGTCTACATTACGGTGTATGGTTTCTCCCGCGCTGATGTTTTCAACGGCGCCCCCCACCTCGATACGGTCAAGCGCGTGCAGCAGCCACTTTTTCTCAAATTCTGGGTTGGTAGCCTCAACCGTATCGGCTACCACGAGCATAGCCAAAGGCCGAATGTACAGCAGCCGCCGGTACACCCGATTGACCTTGGGAGAGTTGCCTGTTGTGGTATAGCGGGGATTGTTGTACGCATTGGTGATGTCTGCCGCGACTGATACGGCACGCCCATCATCAGTGAATGCCACCACACGCGCCACGTCGTAAGCGTCCCGGTATTTCTCAAATGTGTCCGCATCCCGTACGCTCATTCCATGGGGGAAGAAAGTACGCTGGCCACCGTCGTTGGGGATACAAGCGGGCCAGTTCACATTCGCGGGATTGCTCAAACTCTTGCCGTTACCGTCGCATCCCATTCCGGCTATGAACCCGCGAAAGATCTCATGCGGGTCACCCACCAAAATTCCATTGGAGCTGATCGTTCGCGTGTACCACGCCAGGTGATGCGGAGAAAAAACGCTGTCTGTATCATAATGACCAGTTTTGGGCGCAAGATCCCGTCGCTTAAAAATCGTGAAAGCCCCCTGATCCAGATGTTGATGGGTATCGATGTGCGGTCCGGCCCAGAATGCTATCCAGGTCGCATCCGAAGAATCCCAATCTGAGCGGATGTATACGTAACCCATGCTTGGATCAAAAAAAGATAACCGCTTCGGCTTGACCAATGTGGGACGCGGGGAGTAATAGAGCAAGTCATAGACGCATTCGCCATCGTCATATGCACGATCTACCGCAGGTTGACGGTAAACCCAGTTCCAGATATCCGCTTCCTCGGTTCCCGCGAAACGGCGAGCGAGGATCAGCCCGTTGTGGCGTAAGCCGCGACTATGCCACGATGCCGCTCGTCTCCCATCGCCACCGATAGAGGCCTGCTCAACGAATGGCCTGTCCGGGAATTTCACCACAGCATCCGGTCCTCCAATGATGTCCGGATATGCGGCGAAGGCATCATACAATAAACGCTGACGAAAGTAAGGATGCGATGTAAAGAGGTCTTCTCCCGCCGCAGTATAAGCGATGTTAGCGGCTGTGATAATGCCCAATGCCGTCGGCGAGGTGCCATACGCATTTCCCTCGCCGCTAGCTCCTCCTTTGCCAATAATATCCAGAGCCTTCAAAGTCTCCTTCCAGCGCTCACGGAACCAGGCCATCAGCTGCTCTCCTTGAGGATTTTCACCGAAGGTAGCGTATGCTGCGGCAGCAACCCCCTGGGTGACTGAAGCGCCATCATTGCGCATA
>Ga0315298_1001967_pt1 | contig 36392 bp, 23 predicted proteins | sample WHS_1_MG_FD_203077 | JGI IMG/M metagenome (GOLD analysis project Ga0315298, IMG submission 203077) | Extremophilic microbial mat communities from Washburn Hot Springs, YNP, Wyoming, USA - WHS_1_MG | ecosystem: Environmental > Aquatic > Thermal springs > Hot (42-90C) | place: USA: Wyoming...
CGCGGCGTGGTATGGGAGCTGACGCTGGGGTTGTTGCCGCGGCACGTGCGGCTGCTGTTGCTTTCGGCCACGGTGGGCAATGCCCTGGATTTCCTGCGCTGGCTGCGGATGGCGCACGGCCGGTCCCTGGAACTGGTGCAAGGCCACGAACGCAAAGTCCCCCTGGTCTTCCAATGGGTGCCCGACAAACTGCTCAACGAGCAGATCGAGTGGATGGCCGAGGGCCCGCCCGACGAACGGCCCCTGCCCGCGTTGATCTTCTGCTTCAACCGCGAAGAGTGCTGGACCGTGGCCGAGCAGCTTAAAGGTCGCGGCCTGTTGACCGAAGGGCAGCAGGCCCGGCTGGTGCAGGAACTGAGGGAGCATGATCTGAGCCAAGGGGCCGGCCCCAAGCTCAAGCAACTTCTGCTCCGCGGGGTGGGCGTGCATCATGCGGGCGTGCTGCCCAAGTACCGGCGCCTGGTCGAGGATCTCTTTCAGCGCAAGCTCCTTTCGGTGGCCACCTGTACGGAAACGCTTTCGGCGGGGATCAACCTGCCAGCCCGATCGGTCGTCCTGCCCAGCCTGGTCAAAGGCCCCCCCGGGAAAAAGAAACTGCTGGATCCCAGCACAGCGCACCAGATTTTCGGCCGGGCAGGCCGGCCCCAATACGACACCCGCGGCTACGTCTTCGTGCTGGCTCACGAGGATGACGTCAAGATCGCACGCTGGAAGGAAAAGTACGATCAGATCCCGGAGGACACCAAGGACCCGGCCCTGCTGAAGGCCAAGAAAGCCCTGAAAAAGAAGATGCCGCACCGCCGCGAAACCGAGACCTATTGGACGGAAGCCCAGTTCGAGAAACTGCGCGCGGCGCGGCCGGCCAATTTGTCTAGCCGCGGCTCGCTGCCCTGGCGCCTGTTGGCCTACATGATCGACGCCTCGCCCGAAGTGCAGACCATGCGCCAGCTTGTGGCCAAGCGGCTGATGGATTCGGCCCGGCTGGAAGCGGGCCAGCGCGAACTGGACCGAATGCTCATGGTCTTGTGGCGTGCCGGATACGTGACCCTGGAGCCCGAGCCGCCCAAGGATCCCCCGCCGCCGGTTGCCCCCGCCCAACCCAAAGCCACCCTTCTGCCTGTGCGGTTCGATGAACCGCCGCCCGAGCCCCCCAAGCCGCCCGCCTACCGGCCGGAGTTCGTCTGGCCCACCGAACAGTTGCCCAAGCTGCTGGTGTTCCGCGGCGTCAACCCGCTGTACGGCGTGTTTCTAGTAAACCAACTGGGAATTGCCGATCGGGCCGAGCGGCTCCAGGCCATGGAGAGCGTGTTGGAATTGCCCCGCTCCATCGGGCACTTCGTCCGGGTCCCTAAGCCCGACCGCCTGCCCCCCGGCCCCCTGGCTACATTACGTCTTGATGAGGCCTTGCTCCGCCATGGCCTGGCCACGGTGGATCAGCTCGTGCCACGCGAGGAGGATGAAGAGCCTGACCGGCCGCGCAGCACGTTCGACGAGGAGCCGCCGCGGCTTTTGACCCTGGCGGAAAAACTGCGGCTGTTGTTCGACTTCGATTTCCCCGGCGTGCACGACCTGCATACCTATCCGGTCTGGGCGGCCGGCGAGGTGCTGGAGTTCCACGGCGATTTCAACAAGTATGTCACCGCCAAGGGGCTCCAAAAGCAGGAGGGGATTATTTTCCGCCACCTTTTGCGACTTATTCTGCTGTTGGCGGAGTTCAAGCAGCTCTGCCCGCCCGATACCCCGGCCGACCAGTGGCAGGGCGAATTGGAAGACATTTCCGCCCGGCTGACGGAATGCTGCCGCAAGGTGGACCCCACCAGTACCGAGCAGACGCTGGAACGGGCCGAGGACGCCGCCGCCGAACCCGTTTGGTAAGCCGCGGTCCGCGCCGCAGCAGCCCCGACCACCTGCCCGGCCAGGCCCCAAAGTACTTGCTAGGGGTGCGGTTACAAGTGGTGCCCAGCGCGCTGTGTTGCGGCGTGGCGCAGCCCGTACTCCAAAGCGGGCCGTCGGTCATGAATGCCCCGGCGCATAGGCTATCGGAACGATCCGTTCAAACGCGATCACCCCGAGCGGCCAGCATTCCGCAGGGTGCGTGGCGCGTATCCTGCGGAGGACCCACGCCATAGCTGGAATGGTCAGAATTGGCAGCCACAGAAGCCCCGCCATCGCAAGAGACGCCAGCATATTCATTTGCTGGCCGTTTTCCAGGGGCAAAACGACGCAGAGACCAATCAAGCTCAGGACGATCGCAGGCAAAACCAGTGATAAGGCCACCACCAACAGCACGCCGTAATTGCCGCCCCGCAGATGCCAGGCAATATAAGGAACCTGGCTGAAATCGCCAGCACATTTTCCGCCAATCCGCGGCTCGACCCATACCTTCACCCGGCACCGCAATCCGAATGGGATAGCAATGCAGCCGGCCAATACGGTCAGCCCTAATGCGATCGCCATGGTCGTTGCTGCGACGACGAACTCGCGAGGCACGGGGAATACCTGGGGTGGCCTTAGTGCCACGCATACCATCATTGCGGTTACGGCGAACGCCCAGATCTTCCACAAAGAGCTGGCCAAGTAGAACCAGAAACACGCCTGCGCGCGTCGGCGCAACGGGGCGGACCGATAAAGCCACCAACCCGACCAGAGTTCGTTCCACCCGGCTCTTACGCAGGCGGCGGCCACCCCTAGCGATGGGTCCGCTGTGCCGCCATACACGAGACCCGCCACAACCAGGGCAACCAGCCACCCCATCAGCCCGCCCCATGGAACCCTTCCTGCCGGCAGATCGGGCGTGGGGGCGTCACACGCCCGGTCCAGCAAGGCCAGCTCCTGCCCCGAAGGGTTACTGCCGGCGTAAATCAGCACAAACCGGCGCACGCGGTGAGCGACAAGAAACCGGAATACCTCATCGCGGTCCTGGCTGTGGCACAGCACCTGGCCGCCTAGCAACTGCAGCACCTCGTTCAGGCGTGGCTCCCCGATGAGCAGCCATTGCTCGCTGAAAGACGCCTGGATCTCGGCTAGCGACAATTCCTTGGGCATTGGATAGGCCCCGATTGGGCATCTTGACCGACGCCGCAGCCCGCAAGGCATATACCAATGTAGAAAGGGCGGTGTTCCAAGAGAAGCATGAAGCAGGCATATGTTTGTGTCCCCGTTTAGACGCGCAGGTGAGCGTCGGGCCGGCCCCGGCAGGGGTGGCCAGAATGCCCTCGAAAGCCGCTCAGCTCACAGCTTGCTGATCTCCGGCAACAGCCACGGCTTGCGGTACGCAGTCCGGGTGAGGAACTGGTTGGCTTCCTCGTCTGCCACAAAGCGGTACGTAGCCGGGTCGAACCGCAGGGTGCGTCCCGCCCGCCAAGCCGCATTGCCCAAGTGGCACAACAGGCTGGAGGGCTGGCCGACGGTTTCCAGATCGGCTGCGGGGCGGTGGCGTGTTCGCATAGCCGCCAGGAAGTTTTCGATGTGGCCGCGATCGTTGTAGCCGCCGTGGTCTTCCAGGATCAGTTTGCCGCCTGGCTCAAAGGCGCGCCAGCGTGAGTTGCCGATGATGACGTATCCTTTATCGCCGAAGACGGCCGCTCCCTCTGCCTCGCCTTCCAGCGGATAGGGCGACCAGATTCGCAGTTCATAGGTCAGCACGCAGCCGGCATAGTCGTACGTGACCATCAGCGTATCAGGCCATTCCTGGGCATCGTCGAAATAGTATTTGCCGCCGTGGGCCGAGACGCGCAACGGCACGGCGGGCAGGGCCGGCGGAGGCAGGGCATCGCCGTTGGAGGATCGGGCTTGCTGGCGCCATGCCTGGACCGCAGTTTCCATCGCCCAACGCGCGATGTCCAATCGGTGGACGCCGTCGTTCCCCAGATCGCCTGTGCCGTAATCGAAGAACCATCGCCACGAGCCGTGGAACCGCCGAATGTTGAAGGGGCGGAGCGGGGCGGGCCCCAACCACAGGTCGTAATTGACCCCCGGGGGGACGGGCCCATCGGGCGGCCGGCCAATCGACCCCTGCCGAGCGCTCTCCCACGCCTTGGCGAACACCACCCGGCCGATGCTCCCCTTGGCCAGGTACTCCATCGCCCGGCGGATATGGGGGCCGCTGCGGCCTTGGGTGCCCAACTGGACGATGCGGCCGTATTTGCGGGCCGCGGCCACCATGGTCTGCCCTTCCAGAATGTTGTGCCCGTCGGGCTTCTCCACGTACACGTCTTTTCCCGCCTGGCAGGCCAGGATGGTGGGGATGGCGTGCCAGTGGTCCGGCGTGCCCAGCACCAGGGCATCCACCGATTTGTCGTCCAAGGCCACGCGGAAATCCTCGATGGCTTTGGGGACCGGCCGGCCCGAGGCCTGCCACGACTTGAGCCGAGCGGCCAGCACCCGCTGGTCCACGTCGCACAGGTAACCAATCTCGACCTCCGGCAGCGAGGCGAACCCTTCCAACAGCGCCCCCCCACGACCGCGAATTCCCGCCACCGCCACCTGAATACGGTCGTTGGGCCCCGGCCGGGCTGCACCCAACACGTTGCTCCCAACCAGGGTGCTCACAGCCACCCCGGAACCTGCACCCCGCAGGAATTGACGGCGAGTGATGCTCATAATGTCCCCCGTCTGCCTGGCACCAAGGACCTTCAAGCAAGCGTAACACGGCTAGCTTATCACAGGCCTGCGCCCGTGTCGCGGGGTGCGAAGCGGGGTGAAAAGGGCAGATCGCCCCCCGGCCCCTGTGGGCCAGCGGCTGTCCGGGGGCCGCAGTGCGGCGCGCGGCAGGTCCGCAGCGGATTGCGCCCAGCAACGGGTTATGAAGGTTTGCCCGGCCACGGAAGCTCCTCGCCGCGGCCGGCTGCCCGGTGCAAGGGGGCCTACAATCAGCGTAAATTACGGCAGAATAGCCCGGAGGGTGTTTCGCACCGGCTGACCGGGATAATACACCTTCGCACGGATCACGGCAGGGGCCGGATACAATGCGGCAGGAACGATTACCGGCGCCGGGGCAGTTACCGTGGCCGGAACCGCCACGCTTCCCGCAACCACCGTCCCAGGATACGCTACCACTGTAGCACCCGGGGCGGGTACCACCGGTTGAACAACCACCGGGGCGGTCGGCCAGTAGTGATACACCACCCGGGCCGGGGCCGGCCGAACCGATACAACCGGCGCGGCAATCCCTACTACTGGGGGAGAGATGTAAGTGACTTGGCCCCACACCGTGGATGCCACCAGCACCAGAGCACACGCGATCGCAGTAACCACTGATAGCTTCATGGGTTGCGCTCCTACCAGAAACGTTCCGAAATCGGCAAATGCCAGAGGAGTAGGGAAAGACGGCCATCGGAGGTGTGATAGCCCGTCTCTCTCAAGGCTACGCCGCAAAACACGCCAAGACAACAACGCCGCCAATAAGAGGGGTTTCAAAAAGCGGCTCGCGCAGCAGGTTTGATCGTGCACTTGGTGCCGGGGCGCGGCCCGAACGGTTTCTTTTGCTCGGGCGGCTTTCGTTTCGCCAATGTCGCCTAACGCCACGGCGGGGCCGACGACTGAGCCTCGTCGCCGTAGGCCGCGCATAGCTGAATGCCGGAGGCCTGGGCGGTATAGAACATCCGGCCGTTGGACACCACCGCGCCCACGCATTCCCGGCTATCGACCGCTGGCCCGGTCCACACCAGCTTGTTGCCGTCCGACAGGTCGATCATGTCGAGGTTGCAGCCCAGCACGTACGGCTCGGAAAGGGTGAACCGGGTGCAGGCGTACCCGAAATTGAAGCGGGAGAGGATCCGCCCGGTATTGCGATCCAACACATAGCCATCGCCGCCAGAGGCATTGGCAAAGAGGAATTTCCGTCCCACAGAGACGACGTTGACTGCGGAAGCCACCGGCTCGGATTCCCACACCAGGCTGCCGTCGCGGGCATCCAGACAGCGGACGAAGCGGTGCCGGGTTTTGGCGTGGGGGCGATTGTAGCCCCCTAGGTACAGCCGGCCGTCGCGGCCCGAAATGGTGCAGCCGGCGGTTACCGAATACTGCGTGGTCTTCCAAAGCACCTTGCCGGTGGCGGGGTCCAAGGCCGCGGTCAAGCCGGTAGGCGCCGAGGGGTCGCCCGAGCGCGGGGCGTAGCCGAAAAAGGTCGAGTAGTAAAGGATATTATCCATCAGGCACAACCCCGAGTCGTTGCCGCCTGTGCCCAGTTCCGAGAAATCGAGGCTCCAAGCCTCGCGGCCGTCGGCAAGGTGCCAGGCCCGCACCAGCGGCCGGTTGTCGCGAGGATAGTAGGGATTGTCGTGGGTGTAGATCCAGCTCATGATCTCCTCGCCCGTGGGCGAAGGCTCTGGAGTGCCGCTGAAGATGAAGGGTTTGGCGGTCCCCTGTGCGGCGTACTTTCCGGAGCCGAACATATATACGGCCAGGCCATTCCACAAAGTCGGCGGGGCCTGGCGGCTCCAGCTTGGCGAGCCGGTGAAGGGTACTTCCCAAAGGAGCCGGCCGGTGGCCGCCTCCAGGCAGCGAAGGCGCGACTGCCTGATGCCGGCCTGGGGCACCAGTAGCCGCTCGCGATGGTAGATGGGCGAGGTGAACGAGAGGTACACATCGGGAAAATAACGCCGCCACAGCAGCCGGCCGGTAGATTGCTCCACCGCGAAGATTTGCCCTTCGGCCGTGTGCGTGTACATCCTTCCCCCGCCGAAGACGGGCAGATGCTTGAACGTGCCCTCGTACCGGCGAATCCAGCGGAGCGACAAAGGGGGCCGAAGTCCCTGGTCGTTGGCATTGGTGTTGGCCAAGTCGCCATAATTGGTGAACCAGTCGAACTCCGGGCCGGCGCGGGGGCCGGTCAACGGCGTCCGAATCCGCCACAATTCCAGATCGCGCGAAGGAACCGCGGCGTTGCCGTTTGGCCCGAGGACATAAAGGTAGCCGTCTTCGCCGCCGAAATAGATACGGCCATCGGCCACCGCCACCGCGGCCGAGATGGGAACCTCCCACGGCGTGCGGAACGACCATGTCTTCCCCCTGCCGGAAAGGGGCACCACAAACAGCCGGCCGTCCAGCGCGCCATAGATCGCGTGCTCGGCGGTGAGCACCGGCGAACTGATGGCGGCAATGGGCGAAAGGACCTCCGGGCGCTTCTGACCGGGCCGGTGCCGGCACAGGCCGTATCCCATTTCGGGCCGGCAGCGGTACACGTCGCCGGCCCGAAGGCTGACGGCCGAAAAACTCATCAGCCCGGGAAGGTTGATCGCGGTCTCGGTGCCGGGCACGAAATCGGTCTCCACTTTGCCGTCGCGGAGGCGGAGGATTTCCACCCGGCCGGTGTTGTCGCGGCGGTGCCACTGCCGATACACCGCCCCGTCAGGCCCCAGCGTCTGCCCAAAAGCCGCCGTGTACTCTTTGCCGGCGCGGTCCGGCACCAGGCCGATGCCGCGGACCACCGCGCGCTGGCCCGTGTCCTCGATCCATACGGTGCGGCCGCCCGCAGGCACAACCACGGTCCGGCCTAAGGCGGCGATGTCGATGGGCACGCAGAACTGGTCGCGCCACGTAGCCCGGCCTTTCTTGAACGCCAGCCACTGGCCGCCGTCCCACCGGTCCCCCGCATAGCCCAGCACCTCGCGGACAAAGTCCCAGCTCCAGGCGATCTGTCCGTCGGGTTCCAATGCGTACACTTTTCCGCCCAGGGTGGCAAAGTACACCCGCCCGGCCGAGACCACCGGCGCACTGAACACCGGCTCGCCGCAGTCGATCCGCCGCACCACCGAACCGCTGGAAGCATCCAGCACGTAGTACTTGCCGGCCATCGTACCGAAGTGGACGAAGGAGCCGACCACCGCGGGCGAGGAAACGTTGTTGCAATTGGCCGGCCCGCCCGCCGTCGCCACCTTCCATAATACCCGCAAAGTGGCCGCATCCAGGCACCACGCCACGCCCGAGCCGTCCACCACGTACACCTTTCCCGAGGCCACGGCCGGCGACGTGAACACCGCGTCGCTCAGCGGTACCGCCGCCACCAGCCCCAGCGGCCATGCCAGCCGGCGGTCCGGCACATCGCCCGAGCGGCGGCTATCGAACTTTGCCTGCGGCCAGTCCTCGGCCCAAGCCACCTCTCCATAGCTTTGAAACCATATCATCCCCATGACCAAAGCCAGCAAACCTGTCGCAGCAACGCCAGACAAGTATCTCATCGCAAGTCCTCGCATCGGTTTCCGCGCGACCTCGGGCGGCCCTCCTCATCCTGGCGGCTTTTTCGGCACAAACCCATCTTCCACCTTGGCGGAAGGGCGTCCCCAAAACCTGCCCAAGCATCCCGGTTCGCCAAAAAACCTCTCCCACAGGCCGTCGGGACATCGCCTCTCGCCTGTTATTCATGGGCCCCAGTATAGCAGGCCGGACATGGCCCAGCAGCCGGCAGCCCAGGGGCCAGCCGCTCGATGGTCGGGTTGACCGGCTGCATCGTAAAACGGAAGAATGTAGCTTGCTCCGGGTCGTGCTTCTGAAAAGACTGCGCTGCAGATTGCGTGTGTGTCGTGAGTGTCGTTTGGTTCCAGCGCGAACTTCGATTGCCCCCGTTTCCCCGCGGATTCCACCTGATCACTTCGATGGTCGTCGAAGGCCTGCCCGAGTTGCGGCGGGTGAAGGTGGGGCTCTTGCATCTGTTTCTCTTGCACACCTCCGCATCGCTTTCGATCAACGAGAACGCCGATCCCGACGTGCCGTTGGACCTGGAATCGGCCCTGTCGCGCCTGGCACCAGACCACGCCCCTTACCGCCACACCGTGGAAGGCGCGGACGACATGTCCGGCCACGTGAAGACATCGCTGTTGGGCGTATCGCTTTGTGTGCCCGTCCGTGACGGCAAATTGTGCCTGGGCACCTGGCAAGGCATCTACCTGTGCGAACACCGCGCAAACGGCGGTCCGCGGCGATTGGTGCTGACGCTGCAAGGGCTGCCATCAGAACCGTCCCCCGAGCCGTAGAACGCGCTGCCTGCCGTGGGCCCGCGCCGTGCCCCCGCAGCCTGAAAAGTCGGGTCGGCTGCTGGCCAGATAACTGGCCCCACGATGTGGCAGAGAATCCGGAGCGCGGGCCTGTGGGGCACCGGGATGCTTGCGATCCGGCCGACACGCTATCCGCACGACCCCGCCAACCCTCGTGGCCGCTGTCGGGTTCTCTACGAACGCTTGGAAACCGACCGGAGCGCTATCGCCACAGCGCGGAGGCATTGTGGCGCAGGCGGGCCAGGTCATGGGCCCACGATTCGACGAGCGTGGCCTGGTTCACGTAGCGCTCAACGTGTTCCAGGGCGTCCAGGCACCGTTGGAGGCATGCTTGAGCGGCAAAGCGGTCGGCGGGCCAATGGCGCTGGGCCTGGGCCAGCCGGGACAAGAGATCATCCTGCGCCAAGGGGGCGCCCGCCAGCATCCGTACCAGTCCCTGGAAGAACTGGGTGGCAAAATCGAGGACCAGTCGCAGGCGGGCGCGGCGGGCTGTGGCTTCGGTCCCGGCCGCCTCGACAAAGCTCGAGACTTCGGCGGCCAGTCGCACGCAATCCCACGTCGCAGCGCACAGAGCATCCCACAGGCGGTCGCGGAACTGCCAAAGGGTGCTGTCGGCCAGCTCCAAGGCCTGCGCCACGCTGCCGCCGCTGTGGGCGGCCAGGCAGGCAGCCATGGCGGCATCGGGCACCAGTCTCTGGCTCACGAGGATTTCTTCCACGGCCGAGGCCGGCAAGGGACGGAAGCGCACCCATTGGCACCGCGAACGGATGGTGGGCAACTGCCGCGCGGGGCTGGTCGTCAACAGAATCAGCACGGAATGCGGGGCGGGTTCCTCCAGGGTTTTCAGAAGGGCATTAGCGCCCTCGGGGTTGAGGTAGTCGGCATCGTCGATGATGGCCAACTTGCGGCGCCCCTGGAGCGGCTTGAGGCCCAATTTGTGCAGCAGCCCCTGCCTCATGCGGTGTTCGGTATCGCCGATGAGGAGTTCCACGGGAATCGCGGATTTGTCGGGCGGCTTGGCCACCACTTCCACATCCGGGTGGGAACCCGCCCACACCTGTAAACACGCCGGGCACTGCTGGCAGGGATCCAGTTCCACTTCCGGCCGGCGGGCACAGAGCAGGGCCTGAGCCAGGGTCAAGGCGAACCGGCGCTTACCGATGCCGCTGGGACCGGCAAACAGGAAACTGGTGGCCAACCGGCCGCGAGCCAGCGCCCGGCGAAACTGCTCTACCACTCGATCATGCCCCACGATGCCCTTCCAAGCCATATGGACCCCTCTCTGGCATCGAACACGAAAGCGGCTTGGGGGCGGCGGGACTCATTTTCGCCGGGGCTTGGCAGGCGAGGTGTGAGCCCGAGAAGCGGGGCTTCGCTTGAGCAACTCGGCCAAGTGGGCTTCTACGCTTTGCGCGGTGGCCTCGAGGTGGTAGCCCCCTTCGAGCACGCTGACCAGGCGGCCGGCCGCATGGGCCTCGGCTACGTCGAGCACACGGGAGGTCAGCGTGGCGAAGTCTTCGGTGTCCAGGCCCAGGTCGCCCACCGGGTCCAGACGGTGCGCATCGAACCCGGCGCTGACCAGCACCAACTGCGGCTTCAAGCGGTCGGCAAAGCGCTCCAGGGCCAGCGTAAACCGGGCAAGGTAGTCGGCCCGCGGCGTGCCGTAAGGCACGGGCAGATTCACGGTGTAACCCAGACCCGGCCCGCCACCGGTCTCGTCTTCCAAACCCGTGCCCGGGTAGAAGGGCCAGCGGTGGATCGAAAGGAATCCCACGCGCGGGTCTTCCCAGAAGGCGGCCTGGGTGCCATTGCCGTGATGCACGTCCCAGTCCACGATCAGCACCCGGTCCAGACCCAATTCCTCGGTGGCCATCCGGGCGGCGACGGCCACATTGTTGAACAAGCAGAAGCCCATGGCCCGCCCGGCCAGGGCATGGTGGCCTGGGGGCCGGACCAGGCACAGCGCCGTGGTATCTTCGCCGCGAACGACGCGCCGCACCGCGTCGCAGACCGCCCCGGCTGCCTGCAGGGCCACCTCATACGATGCCGGGCTCACGACCGTATCGGCATCCAGCTCCCCGCCGCCCGACTTGGCCAGCGCCCACACTTCGTCGATGTACCGCGGCCAGTGGATGCGGGCCAATTGCTGGCGCGAAGCAGGTCCCCACGCAGGACGCTGGCATTTCCGATCCAGCCCGCTGTGCGCCAGGCGCTCGGCGATGCTCCGCAGCCGGTCGGCACGTTCCGGATGGGCGCCGGTCTCGTGCTTGAGGAAACAGGAGTCGTTGTACAATAACGTCATTCGAGCCTCGCGGCAGGGCCGGCGCCGGCACCCGCTTCTTATAGCCACTTGGTCCGCTGGGGGCGATGAACCAGGGGCTCGGCCGCGGGTACGCCTTTGACCTTCAGGCTGGCGCTATCCCACTCGATGGGCCTGCCCAAACGAAGGGCCACGATGCCCACCATGGCGATCTCGGCCACGCACGCGGCCGACTCGAACCCCTGGAACGTCCGGGTCAACCCCTTGCATGCATCAAGAAATTCTTGCATGTGATTCTGCCCCTTGGCACGGGGCAGTGTGACCGGGATCGACTTGGCCGCCTCGTGATCCAGGACGCCCCGGCAGCGGGACTCTTCGTTCAAGCGCACCACCCCGCCGACTCCCCAGGCATCGGAGAACAAAATCCCCTTTTCGCCGGCGAACAGCACCCCGTTGGTAGGGACCTTGTTGTAGGTGGAAAGCAGCCGGTTGCCCAGCTCGGCCGGCGGTCCAGCTTGGGCCCCGTCGTGCCACCAAAGGGTTACGGCCGGCAACTCGCCTCGGGCAGCAAACTCCCAGCGGAACGTGGTGGCCGAAGGGTAACTGTCTTTCAGCGGCTCGGGAATCTCCACCGAAGCCTTCAGGGGCGCCCCCAGGCGCAGGGCCCGCCAGGGCAGGTTCAGCCCATGCGCGCCCATGTCCGCCAGATGCCCGTCGCCGAACTCCAGCCAGCGGCCCCAGGCCAGGCAACCGCCCAGATAGTAGTTCTTGAACGGGAGCAGTCGCGACGGCCCGCACCAGAAGTCCCAGTTCAACCCGGCCGGAATCGGATCCACATTCTGATCCACCGCCGCGCTGGGGGGAAAACCCCTGTTGATCCAGCAGTGCACCTCACGGATCCTGCCCAACAGCCCAGCCTGGATCACCTCCATGCTGCGGCGGAACGTATCGGTCGAACCACCCTGCGAACCGACCTGGGTAACCAGTTTGGGCATACGCTGAGCGAGTTCCTGGATCTGGCGAGCTTCGGCACAGCTATGGCACAACGGCTTTTCGCAGAAGACATGTTTGCCGGCCAGCATCGCCGCCTTGCTCATGGGCACGTGCCACCGCTGGCCCGGGGCAATCACCACCGCATCGACCGACTTCTCCTTCTCCAAGAGCTTGCGGTAGTCCTCATACACCTTGACGTTTTCCAGCGACCTGCCCGCCGGCAAGCGCTTGCTGCCCCCCTTGATGAGCCGGGCGATCTCCCGCTGATCCACGTCGCAAACCGCCACGATGTTCTCGCCCGACTGGAGGATCGAAGGCAATAGCTGCCGCATTCGCCCGCCACAGGCTAACAAGGCCATGTTGAGCCGCCGGGAAGCACCCCCGGCACCCCACGCTCGCTCGGAGATCACTGCCGGTACCGCCAGCAGGCTCGCCCCCGAAATGGCCATTTGCCGCAGGAATGTACGCCGCGTCGTCGACTGGCAATTGCGCATGGTGGATTCACTCCGGCTGGATCGCGCACTCTCAAGCCGCTTGCGCCCGTGCCCCAAGCCGCGCGCCGCACCCGCTCCGGGTGTGCCGGGACGCAAGCAGTTGGCAATCTATCACGCCCCACTTTTGCGGTCAAGGAGCAAAGCATCGCTCACAAGGGCGCGCGGGGCATGAGCCCCCGGTGCCAGACGCAAAACTCGCTCGCCGCGGTGCCGAACTCCCCGCCGCGGCTGTCGTGGCGTGGGGCACCCCGGGTTTACACCCGTAGCTCAACCCCTCACCGCTCGTCCCCGAACTGGCAGGTGGCCGATCTACGTGTTCTGCAAATTGCTCCGCCCGAGGTCCATCACCAACTGACTGCCATCGCCAGAGAAGGCTGCAAAGGGGATTTTGCAGAAACCGCTGCCACAAAGTGCGGATGGGGGTGAAATTTTGGTGAACGCAAGCCCAGAGTGCGGCTCAGAACCCCGAGTTTTTCCGCACCTTGCGAGTAGTTGCGGATTAGTGCAAATACCCCAAATAGGCCCGGGAGGATTCGAACCTCCGACCAAGGGATTATGAGTCCCCTGCTCTGCCGCTGAGCTACGGGCCCGGCGCGATCGATTCGCCCACCGCACGGCTCGACCACCGCCGCCGAAAAGGCAGTTGCAGCCGGCCTGGGCTTGACCTCTTGTTCCAAGTTAGCGGGGGCTCGGCAAACGGTAAAGGCTTCCTTTGACGCGAGCTCACTCAGTGTTGAGTTTGCCGCACCCCGTCGGATGGCAAGCACCTACACAGCGATTCACGGTATCCGAAAGCGGTTTGGCACCCAACCGGGGTCCCTCAACCGAGTCGACTGCCATCACAAAAAAACACGCCCGCCATAACTCTTTTGACGAACCAATGTTACGTTTTGACAAGCCTTTGCGCGTCGCGCAGGACTGGAGAACTGCACTCCCTCCAATGAGCGGCCTCTTGGCGTATCACGACACTTGTCGTACGATAATACGACGGATGTCGTAATTCGCGTGCCCCGACGGCTCTCGGCTTTCCCCACCGGTCGAGTCCGCTTCGATAGGGGGGCGCCAAATGCCCGGGGCTTGTCTGGGTCTTTGCGGCCGGTCTGTGCGAATTGCGAAAGGCAGTCCCGTAAAAAAGGTGAACGTCCATGCGAAGGCTGTGGCGGTTGACTCCCGCGGAGTTGGAGATTCTGGAGGTGCTGTGGCGGACTGGGGGGGCGACGATCGCCGACACCCATGCCCTTCTACCGCGCCGGTTGGGTTATACGACGGTCCAAACACGGTTGAACCGCCTGGTGGCCAAGGGGGTCTTGCTGCGGACCGGCGAACGTCCGGCGCGATACGTGGCGGCGGTGTCACCAGAGGAGGTGGGACGGAGCCTGCTATCGCTTTTGATTGAGCGGGTTACTCAGGCAGGTGTGGTGCCTTTGGTCGCCGACCTGCTCCGGGGCCGGACGCTCAGCCCCGAGGAAATCTCCCAGTTGCGCCGCTTGTTGGAGCAACTGGAATCCAAGGACGGCACCGGCCAACCGTCATGAGGGGGCAGAGGGAACAATGGCTGGGTCTCTGTATCGTGTGGAACTGGGACTGCTGTGGAGCACTCTGCTGCTGAGTGCAGGAGTGGTAGCCATGGGAGCGGTCCTCGCCGGACTGCGCGTGCGCTCGCCCCGACTACACCGCGCGGGTTTTTCTGCGGCCCTGCTGGCCGGATGGGCCTGGGTATTGGCTCTGCTGGGGCTGCCAGGGGTGGCGCTGCGCATGTCCTGGCTTCGACCGACGGGTGCGACTGTGGGAGAAGAAGTCGCAGGCAGTATCGGGGGCGAGCGTGAGGTCTTGGATTCTTTGCGAGACTTTGAGGAGCTTGGATTCCCTGGTGTGAGTGTTGACGCTCAGACCGGAGAGAAGCACGTTGCGGGGATCGGGCCGGAGCTTGCCGCGGTTTCGCGTATTCCAGCGTCCGATGCCTCTAGCGGCCTCGTGCTCAACCCCGGGGAACAAGATCAAGCCATGGGTACCGGCGTACCGGACTCGCCGGGTTCGCAAGTAGCGGCGAATCAACTCCACGTCGGAAAACGAATCGCCCCGCGCCGTCATGTGCCGACGGTCCTCTGGCAATCGCAGAGAGAGGGGGATCAAGAGATTGGCCGGACAAAACAGCGGGAGCTATGGCCGGGGGTGAGAACGTGGCTCGCGATTGTCGCCGCCTTGGGGTGGTTTGCCGGAGTGGTGGCCACGTTGGCCCGCTGGGCGCGTGGGTATATTTTCGTGGCACGCCGGTCCCGCGGGGCAATCGCCGCCCCGGCAGACGTTTTGAGCATGTGGAACGACATGTTGGTCCGCCGTGGCGCACGGCGCGAGAGCCCGGTGGTGCTGGATGCTGAACTGGGTCCGGCCCTGCTGTGGTTGCCACGTCGATACATGTTGGTGTTGCCCGCCGACCACTGGCCAGGGCTGTCCTTGGCCGAGCAGAAAGCGGTGTTGCTGCACGAACTGGCCCACTGGCTGCGGGGCGATCTTTGGAAGTCGCTGGCCGTGCGCATCGCCGCGCTGCCGCATTGGTTCAACCCGTTAGCGTGGCTGGCAGTGCGACGGTTCGAGGCGGCGGCCGAGTGGGCCTGCGATCAATTCGCTGCGGCTGACAGTTTAGAGACCCGCAAGAGCTTTGTGCGGGCCATCCTGGCGCTCAAATCTCCACGTCTGTCCGGTTGGCCGAGCACGGTTTCCGCGTCCCGCGATGTCCTGGAGCGCGTGCAGCGGCTGGCCCCCGATTTTCCTCAAGGAGACCCAGTGATGAAACGGCTAATGTTTTTTGTGGCGGTGGCTTTGGTGTTGGCGGCCGGGGCGGTACGCCCAGCCGCTCCCGGGAATGAGTGGGCTTTAGCGGCTGAGGGAACAGGGCAGGCGGTCGGAGACTTGGCCGTACCGCCTAACGCCCCCGAGAGCCGTGGTGTGATGGCGGCCGGCCAAACTGACGCAGGACCAGCAGTCAATTCGACCGCGGGCGAGAAAGACAAGCTGGGGCTCTTTCCGGCCGATCGCCTACGATATCAAAACCAGACTTTTCAGGAATGGCAAGCCAAGGGGGAGGATCTCAGCCTAGAGGTCCGGTGCGAGGTGGCCCGAGCCATGGCCGCCTTCGGAGCTAACGGAATGCCCGGAGAGGCCGCCGAAGCGATCCTGAAATTGGTCGCGGGTGTAAAGACGTGGATGGTCTTACCTCAGCAGGCCGGGGGCAAGCTGGCGGCCCAAGCTATCGTCAGTCTCGGTGGCACGCCAATAGAGGGCGCCGAAGATGCCAGCTATGTTATTCCGGTCTCGGCGACTCTTCCCGTGCTGATCCGTTACCTGCGTCAAGGAACGCCTGGGCAGCAGTACGTGGTGGCGGCGGCGATTGCGCAAGCGGCACGCGAGGGGGTAGATATCACGCCGGCGGTGCCCGAACTCTGCACACTGCTTGAGCAGTTGCGGGAACGCGAGTTGGCGGCCGACGCTCGCTGGGCGACGTCGTCCGTGTGGTTCACGCGTGCGGATTTCGCCCCGCCGATCTGCCAAGTCATGCGGGAGGCGCTGACCGAGGCTGGCGGGTCGGCAAAAGCGGCAATCCAGTATCTCGAATCGGTCTGCAAGAAACACCCGATCGAGATCTTCTGTGCTGAGGTGGAACGCTTTTACTGGGCGGCCGGCGGAACGCACATCCCTTACCGTGTGAAATTCGAAAACGTCCGGCTGAAGAACCTGCGAACATACCTCGTGGATCTGGCTAAAAGTCCAGCCGCGGCGGAGAGCATGGCGGGCATCAGATCGCTCGCGCGCCTGGGGCTGCATCTCGGCCCGGCCGTCGACACGCTGATCGATCTGTTTGCGAAGCTGGACGAGGCGCGGCAAGCGGAGCTGCTGAAGACGTTGGATGCGTTTTGTGCTGCCAGTGGACAGGCGTTAGGAAAAGGCACCGCAGGGTTGGCCGGTGAGGCGTCCGGCTACCCCGGGGTAGCTCTGGCGGGTGGAACTATGGCCGGATACGGATTAGGCGCTTTGTACGGATCCGGCGGTTTTGGCGGTGGCATGGCCTTGCCCGCGCTGGATGCCGAGACGGCGCGGGAGCTTGAGGCCACCCGGAACCGAATCCGGCAATTTGCCGAGCAGCAGGCGGCCACAGCCCCTTCGGCGGCCATTCGGCAGCAGGCGGCCAAGTTGGCCGCCTCGGCAGGGCAGTAGAAGCGACCCACAGAGCCAATCGAAGCCAGGCAAGGCCGACGCCATTTTCGCCCGTCGGTCCCACGCCAGTTCCTGAGGGCGGCGGAAATCGCCCGCTCTCTACGGCTTTTTCTCGGACTGCGCCGCCTTTTTCTCCGCCAGCGCCATCACGTGCGAGACCGTGCGAAGGTACAGGCAATCGCCGGCCACGGCTGGGGTGCTGTGCGTCGGTTCGCCCAAGGGGAAGCGAGCCAGGAGTTCGTATTTCTCGGCGGCGGCAAGCACCACCATCTGGCCGTCGCGGGAGATGTTGTAGAGGCGGTCGCCGACACGGATCGGCGAGGAGAAGAACTCGCCGCCGACGCGCTGTCGCCACAGCACCTTGCCGGAAGGCGCGTCCAGGCAACTGACCACCCCGCGGTCTTGCCACAAAAATAGCAAGTTGCCCTTGGCCACGGGCATGGGCACATAGGGCAGCGGTCCGTCGAGGGCGTAAGCCACCCGGGCTTCGACACCCTGATCGGGTTGGCCAGGCCGGATGGCGTACATTTCGCGCCCCACGCCCCCCACCCCGGCCGAGGCAAACACCAAGTCGCCGGCTACAAACGGCGAAGCGACTACGCGGTTCTGGAACACCGGCAGCTCCCAAAGCAAGCGGCCGGTTTGGGCGTCCAGCCCCGTAACCCCATGGGCCCAGGAGCTGAGGATCAACTGCGGCCTGCCGCTGGGGGGCTGCCAGAGACAGGGGGTGGCATAGCCGGCCTTCTCGCTGCGGCGCTCGGCTCGCCAGCGGATGGTGCCATCGGCACGGTCCAACGCGACCACAAAACTGGGGCCGTCCTGATCGTTCGAAACGATCACCAAGTCGCGAAATACCATCGGCGAAGTGCCGAAGCCATGCTCGCCCACAAAAGGCCCCAGGCTGCGCTGCCAAACCGGCTGGCCATCGCTCTGCCTGAGGGCCAGCAGGCGGATGCCTTCCGCCGTCCACGCGCAGAAGTATACCTGCGAATCGTCCAGCGCCGGCGTGGACGAGGCATAACAATTGAAGCGGTGCTTGGGGTGCGGCTTCGAGTCCACCTCGTGCTGCCAGGCGATCGAGCCATCGGCAATGCGCAAGCACCAAAGTGTCTGGCCGGCGGTCTGGGGGTCAGCCGAGGTGACGAACAGCCGATCCGCCCCGACCACCGGCGACGAGTAGCCGATACCGGGCAGTGCGACCCGCCACCGGTAATCAGCCGCCGTCCACCGGATGGGGATGTTGGGGCTGTCGGCTTGGCCAGCGCCGTTTGGCCCACGAAATCTTGTCCAACCCGCGAACTCTCCCGCAACGCCTACGCTGGCTACAACGCAACCGAATAAACAAAACCAGCCGGTCCGGACGGTTCGCCAACTCACGCGATGTCTCCTTTCTTGGGCCGGGAACAAAGCTAAGGCAAATCCCCAGTGTGTTCAATCCCCGGGCACTTGGCAAGCCCGCGCGGGCCAAACGGTGCCGGTTTTTCCGTGCCCCGTAGAATTGCTGTACCTGCCCAAAGGCCCGCTTTTAGGCGCAGTTCGCAACGCAAGTCACCGGGCAATCGGCTGTGGCGGGGCTGGGCTGCATTGGCGGCCGCGGGCACAACGGCCACTGGCCCCCGCCAGGCTGTTGGGCTCTTGGCCCGCCAGGAGGCAAGAACAGATGTGGTGATCGATCGAACCGGATTGTTGATCGTGGGGCACGGGACGCAGGACCCGGAGGGGGTGCAGGCCTTTGCCCAAGTGCTGGCGGAGGTTCGCCAACGGCTGCCCGTCCCGGTGGAAGGGTGTTTTCTGGAGTTTGCACGCCCCACGATTGGCGAGGGTGTTCGCCGAATGGTCGATCGCGGGACGCGGCGGATTGTGGCGATGCCTCTGTTGCTCTTTGCTGCGGGGCACGTGCGGCGGGATATTCCGGCAGCCCTCAGGGCGGCGGCCTCGGGATTTGGCGCAATAGAGATCATCCAGGCCCCGCACCTCGGCTGCTGCTGGCCGATGGTCGAACTGTCGCGCCAGCGCTGCGAGCAGGCATTGGCCGGGCTGCCGAGCGTTCGCCCTGAAGATATGGCGGTTCTTTTGGTGGGGCGAGGCAGCCGAGAGCCCCCGGCCCTTGCGGAGATGCAGCAGTTCGCAGCGTTGCGCGGCGTAGTGCCGGGGCCCCGCGGTGGCTGGTGCTTCCTGGCGATGGCCAAACCCTCGCTGGCCGAGGGCCTCCAACGCATGGCGGCCACACCCGCCCAGCGGATCGTGGTCCAGCCCCACTTGCTCTTCCCAGGCAAACTGGCCGAAGAGGTGGCGGCAGCCGTGGCCAAGCAGCAAGACGCCCACCCCGCTAAGCGCTGGGTGGTCGCCCGGCCGTTGGCACCGGACCCGCTTGTGGTGGCAGCCATCTTGCATCGCGTCGGACAGCCGCTGGGTCTCCCGGAACTACCCGTTGCAAAGCAAGCGTCCTGACCCTTGGGCCGATAACTGCGCCGGAAACCAGGACCCGCTTCGTACCCCAACGGCATGAAAAGCAGCCGACACCCCGGGAGCAGCCAACTGGGGTGGGCATCGCCTACCGATTCCTTGCGGCGAGGTTCGGCCAAGCGGGTCCATGGACCACGACTGCCCGTGGCCTCAAACAAGAAAAGTGGTGGGCGTTGCCCAGCCCGCGTGGCTGGGTTGCGAGTTGCAGTTGGCCGAGATCCCGGCGTTGCGATAATTGATATGGATATTGGGAGGTTGTGACCACAGACGCTTGGGGCCTCCAGGCTGGGGTGCTGCGGCGTGGTTTGGGTGGCGGAGAAGAGCAGAGATTGCTTACAGGGGTTGGATGAACGGTGTGGTGTACGATTTCGATGTCGTGGTAATTGGTGCAGGTCATGCGGGGACCGAGGCGGCCTTGGCTGCTGCACGCATGGGCGCGAAAACCGCGTTGCTGACCTGCAATCTGGACACGGTGGCTCAGATGAGTTGCAACCCGGCCATCGGCGGCGTAGCCAAGGGGCAGATGGTGCGCGAGATCGACGCGTTGGGCGGGGCGATGGGCCGAGCCATCGACGCGGCCGGCATTCAGTTCCGGATGCTCAACCGGAGCAAAGGGCCGGCCATGCATGGTCCTCGGGCCCAAGCCGACCGGCGGGCTTACCAGCAAGAAGTCAAGCGTATTTGCGAAGAGCAGGCCGGCTTGTGGCTCCGTCAGGAGCTAGTGGAAGATTTGCTGGTTGAGGGCGAGGGTGACCTGCGGATCGCAGGGGTGCGGGTTCTGGGTGGGGCGGTGTATCGGGCCGGGGCCGTGGTCCTTTCGGCGGGCACCTTCATGCGTGGACTGTTGCACTACGGGCCGAAGACCCTTCCCGGCGGCCGGGCTGGCGAGGCGGCTACTGAAGGGCTCAGCGCGTCGCTTCAGCGTCTGGGATTCCGCCTGGGTCGATTCAAGACGGGCACGCCGCCCCGCCTCAACGGCCGGACCATCGACGTGGCGGCGTTGCAGTGCCAGCTTGGCGACGATGATCCCCAGCCGTTCTCCTTCCTCACCGAGCGTATTGCCCAGCCGCAACTGCCATGCTGGATCACTTACACGAACCCGGCCGTACACGATATCATTCGGGCGAACCTGGACCGGGCGCCGATGTACACGGGGCAGATTCGATCCACCGGCCCCCGCTACTGTCCCTCGATCGAAACCAAAGTGGTCCGATTTGCCGACCGCACGCGGCATCAGCTTTTCCTGGAGCCCGAAGGCCGGAACACTCATGAAGTGTATATCAACGGTCTTTCGACCAGCCTGCCCCGGGAGGTCCAGGACCAGATGGTGCGGCAGATTCCGGGCCTGGAGCGGGCGGAGATCGTACGGTACGGCTACGCCATCGAATACGATTTCGTTCCGCCGGATCAGTTGTGGCCCTGGCTGGAAACCAAGCGTGTGGCGGGGCTTTTCCTGGCCGGACAAGTCAACGGAACCACGGGTTATGAGGAGGCGGCAGGGCAGGGCCTGCTGGCCGGCGCCAATGCTGCCCTGAAGCTGGCCGGCAAGGAGCCGCTGGTCCTTCAGCGGCACGAGGCCTATCTGGGGGTGATGATCGACGACTTGGTCACCCGGGGGGTGGACGAGCCGTACCGCATGTTCACCAGCCGAGCGGAATACCGGCTGCGTCTGCGGCACGACAACGCCGACCGCCGGCTGACGCCCATCGGGTACGCTGTGGGGCTGGTGGATCGCACCCGGTGGCAGCGGCTTCAGGCCAAAGAGGCGGAAATCGCCCGGGTGATGCGGCTGCTGGAGGAGACCCGTTGCCAAGGCCAGACGCTGATCGCGCTATTGCGGCGCACGGAAACAAGCTGGGAGGACATGGTGGCGCGACTGCCTGAACTGGCTGCCGTGCCGCGGGAAGTGGCTTTGCAGGTTACGTGGGATGTCAAATACGCCGGATACTTGGCCCGGGAGGACGAAGAGATTCACCGCCAGCAAAGGTTGAGCGAGCGGCGCATTCCGGAGGGGTTCGATTACGGGCGAGTGATCCACCTTCGGGCCGAAGCCCGCGAAAAGTTCAGCCGCGTACGGCCTGCAAACCTTGCGCAGGCTGGCCGGATTAGTGGGATTACCCCGGCCGACCTGGCTGTGTTGAGTTTATACCTTGCAAGAGGGGGATAAGGCGGGGGGAGGTCGGGCGAATCGGAGTTCTGGAAAAGCTGGCGGTGGTAAGCCGATTTGGTTCTTGGGGGGAGATGCAGGTGGAGGCAAACAGGTTCGGGGGAATCGTCGCAAAGTATTTCAGCACAAGTGGTTATAATCGCAGGATCGGTATTGACGCGATGGGCAAGATGAGTATAATTGGCCGCCGTTGGCAATTTCGGTAATGTCGGAAGAGCCGGGCAATCCTGCGGATTGCACAGGGGTCGTGGGGTATAGGGTTTGCGGGTCCCCGCGACTCAGGGCACTTTACCCGCGAGGTTTCCACGGAAAGGAAAGTCAGTCACCCATGGCCACGAAGACGGTTTTCACCACCGGCGAAGCCGCCAAGATCTGCAAGGTCAGCCAACAGACCATCATTCGCTGCTTCGACTCGGGCCAACTGAAGGGATTCCGAGTCCCCGGCAGCCGCTTTCGCCGCATCCCCCGGGAGCAGTTGTACATCTTCATGCGGGACAACGGCATCCCCACCGATGCCTTAGACAGCGGCAAGCGCAAGGTCTTGATCGTGGATGACGATCAGGAGTTGGTCGAACTGATCACCGAAGTGCTGGAGCGAGACGGCCGCTTCGAGGTCCGCAGCGTCAACAACGGCTTCGATGCCGGGATGATGGTCAAAGAGTACCGCCCGGACATCATCGTGCTGGACATCATGCTGCCGGACATCAACGGCCGGGAGGTCTGCCAGCGGGTCCGCGGCGACAAGACCATGGACGACGTGAAAATCATCTGCATTTCAGGGATGGTCGAGGAGGATCGCGTTGCCGAACTCCGCGCCGCCGGTGCCGACGATTTCATGCACAAGCCGTTCGAGGTCGAGCGTCTCCTGGAGCGGATGTGCCAACTGCTCGATATGGAAGTGCCCACCCGGTGAGCGGGGCCGGGGGCATTTCGGCCCGCCGGGTTACGCCGCTCGGCGGGCCTCGCAAAGGGCCGGGGACGCCACGGTCTCCCAGGAGGCGGCCAGATTCGGATGCAACCCCTGCCTCTGGTGGACTCTGTTGATGGCTCCACAGCCCTCGTGCCGGTTTCCGACGCTTCGGCCGTCGTGCTGGCCAGGACTCTACTGGAATCGGCGACAACCCAATTCCCTCCTTCTTCCCTCCTGAAAGAGCTGGCGGGACAACTCTCCAGCGACCCGGCCCTGGCCCTTTGGGTGCTCTGGACTGCCCAAGCTTTGGGCCACTCGCTTCCAATGACCGCCGAGGAATCTGCCCGGTGGCTTTTCCGAAACGCAACTAAACTTTGTTCCCTGCACACTTGGCAAAAAGCCGATTGCACGAAGCCGGTCGGACTTGGCACCCAGGCGCTGGAGGGTATTGATGTTCACTCCTGTGGGAATCCCGGCCCCCAAGTGGGACTTTCGGGGGGCACTGGTGACCCTACTGGGGCCAAGTGGGACATGCGGGCCGCGGAAGCCGAACGGCTCGCCGACTTGGTCGCCAATCGGGTAACTCTCGCCGAACTGGCCGCACGCTTGGCGACCGCACAATTCCCCGAACCCAAAACAGCCGAGGAGGCCCGGTGGGCAGCACTGGTTTTCCGCCCGGCGGATTGGGAATTCGCGGTGCGGCTGGAGAGGCTGGCAGAGATGAACTCCCCGGCCGTGGACTCGACGGTTCGCCAAGCGGTTTCGATCCTCGCCGGGGAAGTTCCCCCAAGCCACCCAGGGGCGGATCCCGAGGCCATCGCCCACTTGGGGGGGCAGGCCAAGAGCAGGTGGCTTGCTCCGATTCCTGGCGTCGATGGTCTGCTGTCGGCAGTGGCCGGGTGCTTGGCGAATTCTCAACAGTTCTGGAAACTTCGGCAAGAGTTTTCCCAAAAACTGGAAGAGGAAAAACTCGATGCCTTGGCCGAGTTCGCCGCCGGTGCTGGGCACGAGATCAATAACCCGTTGGCTAACATCTCTGGCCGGGCCCAACTGCTTTTACGGGGCGAGGCGGACCCAGAACGGCGGCGCGAGTTGGCCACCATTGTGGCCCAGGCGCAACGGGCCCACCGGATGATCGCCGATCTGTGGCTGTTTGCGCGGCCCCCCCAACCGCAACCCCAGACCGTGGACCTGGTGGAGCTGGCGGAGCGCGTTATTGCTGAGTCGCGTGCCCTGGCTCAAGAAGATTCCGTAGAACTGCTCTGCGGGGGGCGGGGCGATCCCGTATGGGTTCATGCCGATCCCGTGCAGCTCCACGTGGCCCTCGGGGCACTGGTGGTCAACGCCATCGAGGCGGTGGGCAAAAAAGGCCGGGTCGAGGTGAGAGTCGAATCCAGCGGCCAGGAGGCCTTGGTTCACGTGATGGACGACGGGCCGGGCATACCCCCCGAGGTGCGGCGGCACCTGTTCGATCCTTTCTTCTCGGGTCGGCAAGCGGGACGCGGCCTGGGATTGGGCCTTTCCAAAGCATGGCGAGTGGTGCGGAATCACGGCGGCCGCATCGAGGTGGCCGACATCCCACGCGGCGCGGCCCTGGTCATCGTGCTGCCCCTTGGGACGGCCGGCCGGACGAAGGAGCCCTGGGCATGAGCGGCATGGCACGGGCTGAAGTAAACGCCGCGGTGGGGCTTGGAAAAACCCTGTGGTGGGTCCCGTTTGCCATGCTGGCAGCCAGCACAGCGCTGATGGCGTGGCGGCGACTGGCCGGTGGCCTGCACACCCCGCCTCATTGGCCTTTGGCTTTGCTGGCGAGTTTGTGCCTTTGGGGAATGGCCGGGGCGATTCGATGGTGTGCCGGGCGCGGGTTGGGGTGGGGTCTTCAAGGGCCTCGCTGGTTGCTTCCGGCGGCAGTGAGCGCGCTGGTGGTGCTGGCCGGGGCCAGCCTCACCTTGGAGGGCTCACCCCCCGGCACAGTGGCAGCCCTGTGGATCCCGCTTGTGATGGGCGAAACGTGGGCCTGGACCCGGCGTATGGGCAATCGCCGCTCCGACGAGCGTGTGGGGCCGGACGGCGGAGAGGTCATTCAACGCCTGACCCGTCTTCGCCTTCCGGGGGGAAAGGATGTTATCGAAGGAATGCTGCACTGCCCGTTAGCGCCCGGGCAGCGCACAGGCAGTGTTCACGTGGCGTTCTGTCCGCCGTTTGCCGGGATTCCGAAGGTGACAGCCGAACAGATATCGGGGCCTCCGGCGCGGGTTCGGGTGGGAGTGGTCTTGCCGCACGGGGCGCGAGTGGATGTTCGCTTGGCCGCCAAACCCAACATGGCCCCCCAGTTAGTGGTATTGCGGTTTGCCGCCGCCGGGTGAGATGAGCGGTGCCACCGCGGATGGCGAAACATCGGGGCGAACCGCGCTCCCTCGCTTTGCGTACAAGGAACCAGTGTAGTACTGCGCGCGACGAAGTAGAGGCTAGGTATGCAGTCCGACGTCATCATCGAAACGCGGAACCTTACCAAGGTGTACCGCGACTTTTGGGGCCGGCAAAAGGTGCGGGCCTTGAAGGCCCTGGACCTCCAAATTCGCAGGGGAGAGATTTTCGGCCTGCTGGGGCCCAACGGGTCGGGCAAGACCACCACCATCAAGCTCATCCTCGGGCTATTGTTTCCCACCAGCGGCGAGGTGCTGGTGTTCGGCAAGAACGCCACCGAGGTCACCAAGAACGAGCGGATCGGTTACCTGCCCGAAGAGTCGTACCTTTACCGGTTTCTGAACGCGGAAGAGACGTTGGACTTCTATGGCCGGCTGTTCAACATGCCCGCGGCCTTGCGGCGCCAGCGGATTGCCGACCTGATTGAACTCGTGGGGCTGACCAAGGCCAAACGCCGTCCTCTGAAAGAGTACTCCAAGGGCATGACGCGGCGCATCGGGCTGGCCCAGGCGCTGATCAACGACCCCGAGTTGATCATTCTCGACGAGCCCACCACCGGACTCGACCCGATCGGCACCCGCGAGATGAAGGACCTGATTCTGAAGTTCAAGGACGAAGGGAAGACGGTGGTCATGTGCAGCCACCTGCTGGCCGACGTTCAGGACGTGTGCGACCGCATCGGCATCCTCTACCAGGGCGAGTTGAAGGAGTTGGGGCGGGTGGACAGTTTGCTTACGGTCCGCGAGGTGACCGAAATCCGTGCCTCGGGGCTCAACGACCAGGCCAAGTCGGAGATCGAGGAGGTGATCCGCCGGCACAACGGCGAGTTGATTTCCATTGGCAACCCCACCACGTCGCTGGAGGATCTCTTCCTGGACATCATTCACCAAAGCGAGGCGCATCCGGGGCGGCGCGTCGGCGGAGGGGCGAGCAATGGTCATTGAGAACCCCCTTCCTCCGTTTTTGGAGTGGATCGGTCCGGCGGCCCTCAATTGGCTGGTCGTGGCTCTTTTGGTGGGCGTCCTGGCCCTGGCCGGCGGGGCGCTGGTGGCCATGCTCCGCTCCGGGCCGCTGGCGGGCCTCCGCGTCGTCGGCCACACCCTGGCAGAGGCCGCCGTGGACCTGGTGGCCATGTCGCCCCGCCGGGTGTGGGCCCTTGCCGTCCTGGGGGTCAAAGAGTCGATCAGCCGGCGGATCGTGTGGGTGTTTGCCATCTTTCTGGTGGCGCTGTCGTTTTCCGGCTGGTTTATAGACCGCGGAAGCACCGAACCCGCCCGGCTGTATATCTCCAGCGTCCTTTCGCGAACCAGTTTTCTGATCCTGGCGCTGATGCTCATTCTGAGCACGTTCAGCCTGCCGACGGATTTGAAAAACAAGACACTGCACACGGTGGTCACCAAGCCGGTGCGGATGAGCGAAGTCGTGCTGGGGCGGATGCTGGGGTTCATGCTGGTGGGCACCGCGCTGTTGGGGGTGATGTGCGCCATCAGTTGGGTGTTTGTGATCCGAGGCGTCGCCCATACTCATGAACTGCCGCCCGAGAACCTCCGCAAGCCCGAAGTTTCCGGGCCCATAGCCGTCGGCGGGCTGGTGGGCTACACCGAACCCAGCGCCCTGTTCCCCCATCGCCACCGCGTGTACGTGGACCCGCAGGGCCAAGTGAACATCGAGCCGGAATACGGCCACACGCACCCCGCCCAGGCCGTGGCCTCCAGCAGGGGGACCACGTACGTCTTGGGCAATCAGGAAGGGATGCTTCAGGCCCGCGTGCCCATCTACGGCAAGCTCCGCTTCCGCGATACCAACGGATTGGACACGGAAAAAGGCATCAACGTGGGCGACGAATGGATGTACCGCAGCTACATCCAGGGGGGCACCGAGGCGGCGGCCATCTGGACGTTCGAGAATATCCGCGAGTCCGACTTTCCGGATGGCATCCCCATCGAGATGAACATCGGCGTGTTTCGCACCCATAAGGGCAACATCGAGAAGGGGGTGACCGGCGGGCTGGCGGTCCGCAACCCGAAGACGGGACTGCGCGTGGAGGTCGAGCTGTTCGAGTCGGCCGAGTTCCGCATCAAGCAACTGCACATCCCCCGCACGATCATCAACCGCCGCAACGCCCGCATGGTGCAGCGGCGGGCCAACCTCGAAGGCGGCGGAGTGGAAGTCTCGCCCCCGGACGTGGACGAGCGCCTGGCCCGCAAGCCCGAATTCGATCTGTTCGAGGACCTGGTGGCCGACGGCAAGATGGAGGTCTGGCTGCGGTGCGTCGAGCCGGGGCAGTATTTCGGCGCCGGCGGCCCGGACCTGTACATCCGCGCGGCCGATGCCTCGTTCACGTTGAACTTCCTGAAAGGCTACCTGGGCATTTGGCTCCAGATGGCGCTGGTGGTGGGCTTTGGGGTGATGTTCAGCACCTTTTTGAGCGGACCGGTGGCGGCCCTGGCGACGGTGGGGGCCCTCTTGGGCGGCTACTTCAGTGACTTCATGAGGCAACTGGCCCAGCACAAAGTGTACGGAGGCGGGCCGTTCGAGGCCTTTTACCGCATCGTCACCCAGGAAAATCTGATCACGGAATTGGAGCCGGGCATCCGCACCGAGGTGACCCGCATGGCCGACACCGTGGCCGAGTTCCTGCTGGGCGCCATCGCCTCGATCTTGCCGCCGTTCGGCGAATTCAGCTATGCCGAACACGTGGCCTCAGGGTTCAGCGTCTCGGGCGATCCCTACATCCTGGTCCCCGTGGTGCGCATGCTCGGGTACGTGCTGCCGGTGTTTCTGGCCGGGTACTTCTTCCTCAAGACCCGGGAGGTGGCCCGATGAACCAGCAAACGATCTTCTATCGCAAGATCGCTTACGCGGTGGCGATCCTGGCGATGCTGCTGGTGCTGTATTACTTAGGATTCCCCTCGATCAAGGACCCGCGCGACCCCACGCAGATTCTGCCGGGCGGCGTGCTGGCCCGCTTCAAGGGCGCCGATGCCGACGCCGCCCTGCTCAGCGAACTCCAGCTCGGCGAGATCGATCCGGCCAGCGAAACCATCCGCCTGGTAAGCCTCGGCATGCGCGGCTTCGCCGCCCAGATCCTCTGGCAGGAAGCCAACGAGTACAAGATGAAAAAGGACTGGACGAAGCTCTCGGCCACGCTGCAGCAACTGGCCAAGGTCGAGCCCCACTTCATCAACGTATGGCGCTTCCAGGCCTGGAACCTGTCGTACAACGTCTCCGCCGAGTTCGACGATTACCGCGAGCGCTATCGCTGGGTGATCAAGGGCATCCGCTTCCTTCAGAACGGCATCCAGTTCAACAAGCGTGAACCGATGCTCGTTTGGGATACCGGCTGGTTCATTGCGCAGAAGATCGGCCGGGCCGACGAGAAAAAGCAGTTCCGCCAGCTCTTCCGCCAGGACCCGGACTTCCACAGTCCGGAGACCAGCGGCGAAGAGCGCGACAACTGGCTGGTGGGCAAGCGGTGGTTCCGCCGCGCGGAGGAAATGGTGGATCGCGGGGCCGACCTCCGCCGCGTCACCCCCGTGCTGTTCTACTCGCACGCCCCCATGTGCCAGATGAATTATGCCGATAACCTGGAGGCCGACGGCACATTCGGCAAAATGGCCAAAAGCGCCTTCCAGCAGGCCTCGCTGGAATGGAAACAGTACGGCGACCGGCAGATCCCCACCTACGAGCCGGGTAAGACCATCCGCCTGAACGATGTCGAGCCGTTGCGCGAGGAGGCGGCCGCATTGGTCAAACGGCTGGAGGCGATGGAGCCAGGCCTCCGCGAAAAAATCCGCGAAGAGCGGCGGCAAAACCTGAGCAAACTCGAACGCGAGGCGCTGGAAACCCCCTTCGAAAAACGCACCGACAAGCAGCACGAACTGGCCTACAAGGCCCAACAGCAATTGCACGTCACCCACGAGCAACTGGCTCGCCGCCTGCCCGAAAAGTTCCGCTCCGAAGCCCTGGCCATGGCCCGAAAGGCCGATCAGTTGGAACAGCAAGCCGCCGAGATCGAACGCTCTCGCGAAATCGTGAACTTCGTCTACTGGCGGCGGCACGCCCAGGTGGAACAGTCCGATGACGCCCTGGCCGCCCGCCAAGCCATCTACGAGGCCGAACAGGCCATGACCAAGGAGGCCGACCTGGGCAAGGCCCGGGCAAAGTTCGACCAGGGATTCGCCCTGTGGCGCAAGGTCCTCGACAGCAACCCCGGACTGGTCGAAGACGGTTCTTACGGCCGGGACCTCATGGAAATGATCCAGAACTACCGCCGGTTGCTGGACCGCCAGGATGAGAAATTCTCAGAGAACGACTTCATCCTAAAAGATGTGATCCGGCTGCACCGGCACGCCCTGCCCGAATAGTCGCGCGTGGCCCTGGCCCTCCGGTTCCCTTCCGGTCCCCAGGAACCGGGGGCCGGGGCGCTTATTGTCTTCTTCAAGGGAAAGGAGTCAGTACAGGTATACGACCGCGTGGAGCCGGGAGCGTAAGCTCCCGGTGCACTCTGCCCGTCTTGTGACCAATTGCACCGGCAGCTTACGCTGCCGGCTCGTCATGTGTGTGCCACTGCTTCGTCAGAAGCAGTGCCCGAGACAATGCAAGCGCACTGCTTGCCTTGCGGCAAGCAGTGGCACACGACCGCGTGGAGCCGGGAGCGTAAGCTCCCGGTGCACTGCGCGCGTCGAGCTGAAGGGCCCGCTGACGGGGCTGGGCGAGAATGCCTGTTGTAAGACCTCTTAGGGCCGTCTGCCGACGGCGATCATGTCGATGGTCATGGTCCGCTGGGACTGGCCCACACCGTGTACCATCACCTTGGAGGCTGCCGGAGGGCAGGCGGGGTCATAGTAGCGGGGCCGGGTGCGGTCGACCCATCGGGCCGCATCGTCGTCGCTGACGTAGTATGTGCCCTTGACCAAGTGGCGCATGTCGCTGCCTACTTTGGCGAGGATTTCTTCCAACTGTCCGAAGACGTAAAGCGCCTGGGGTTCGCCCCGGCTGGGCTGCCTGGCATAAATGCCGGAGATGTAGATAGCCCGGTCGGTTTGCAGCAGGGCGACCTTGCTGAAGATATTCGATGGCCGAACTTCCGGCGGGGTGAAGTATTCGACGGGCTTGGCAGGCTTGTCCGGCAACGGGAACTGGGCAATCATTTCGATCTCGACGGGCATAGCGGCCAGCCATTCCACGAAGACCATGGGCGGGGCGAGCTGGCCGGGGAAGAACCGCTGCACTTGGCGGCGGACTTCGTCGGCCGAGGTCATCGGCCGCAAGAACACCTTCACCTGCACCACGTGCCGGGCGGAGAGCTTCAGGTGTTGCAGGGTCTTCATCAGGGTGGACATGGAGCGGGTGACGGCCGACTCGGTCAGTGTGCCTTCGTCGGGCTGGCCCGAGAGATACGCCACGCCGCCGCAGGGCAGCACGGCAGCATCGGCGCACTCGGGGTGGCCCGCTACCACCGGGCATCGTCGCAAGGCCACCGTGTTGCCGCGGGGGAGGGCGCCGGCCACGGCATCCACGGCCACTACTGCCTTGCCATGCGGCAGGGGCGTCAAGACCGAAGTGATGGCTGGACGAACCGCCGGACCTAGCCGTTGACCCAATTGCTGGCGAAAGCGATCGACAATCTGCGTCGACAGGGCGTAAACATGCACGCGCACCAGCTTATCCATGCCCGAGCCAGCATCAGCCAATACAGCTTCCAGATTGGAGAGCACCTGCTGGATTTGCTGATCGGCGGAAGCCTCGCCCACCACGTTTCCGTCGCGGTCCAGCGGCAAGAGTTGCCGCGTGTGGGCCAGTGCCATGCCCTGGACGATCACTGCCTGGGACATGCCTTCCGGGGCATCCAGGGGGACGTACTGGATCGACGGTTTTACGTGCTCCTGGGCGATTGCGGCGCTGGTCAGGGCCGCCAGACAGAACAGGCTTGCTCGAATAATGCGCAATGCCATGGATTTGCTCCTTTGTCGCCTGGTCGTAGCATGAAGCCAGGGGCCAAATTCTACCGCGTTACTGGCGTATTCACAACCGCTTGGCGTCGGCGGGATCATTCGGCCAGGGTCTCCGCGGGGCCTCAGGGGGTCCCAGTCAGCCCTGAGAGGCCGAGGGCCGTTGCTGGGCGCGTATGCAGGGTGGGCAGGCGCGATCCGAGCGCGCTGAGTGGCGTTCAGACCTGCTCGGGCAGTTCGTAGCCTTTGCGTTTGGGACAATCGAGGTATTGGTTGGCCTCGTCGTCGCCGGGGAAGATTTCCCGCTCGGGGTCCCAGCGCAAGCGGCGGCCCAGACGGCGGGCGATGTTGCCCAGATGGCACAAGGTAGCCACGCTGTGGCCGGCCTCCACGGGCATGATGGGATCCTTGCGGGACATCACACAGGCGAAGAAGTTTTCCATGTGGTTATCGCTTTGATACACGCGGACGGCGTTGGGCGGCAGCGGGTCTTCGTCGAGGCCCTTGGGATCGCACTCGTAGCCTTCGCGGAAGATGGTGATGCGGCCTTTGTCGCCGATGAAGGTCGCCCCGCCGCCCAGCTTGGGGTCCACGGAACTCAGGCAGAGTTCCACGCCGTTGGGGTACTTGTAATGGATGATGGTTTTGGAGCAGGCCGCATCCCCGCGGTCGCGCTTTTCGGGAAGGTGATAGACGATCGTTTCCATCTTCTGGGCGGGTTCGACCCAGATCTCTATGGGCCCGCTGTGGTCCATGTCCAGGGCCCAATGGACCATGCTCAGGCCGTGGCATCCCCAGTTGGGCAATTCGCCCCCGGAGTACGGGCGGAAGGACATCCATCCTGGGCCGACGGCGTATTTCTCGGCCGGGTAGGTGTAGAAAGGGGGCTCGCGCTCGTAGGGGATGCGCGACAGATAGATATCGGTGTGATAGGGCACGACGGGGTTGGGCCCGCACCAGCGGTCCCAATCGAGCCATTCGGGGCATGGCTGGGGGGGGAAATCGCATTCCCAGGCGCTGGGATAGTTGTACCCGATGACCGTGTGGACCTTGCCGATGCGTCCGTTGCGGATGAGTTCGACGGCTTTGCGTGTGGCGGGGTGGGACCGCTGCTGCTCGCCCGTCTGGAAGACCCGCTTGTACTTGCGGACCGCCTCGATCATCTTCCGCCCCTCGCGGATGGTATGGCTCAAAGGCTGCTCGCCGTAAATGTCTTTGCCGGCCTGACAGGCATGGATGCACGGCAGGTAATGCCAGTGTTCGGGGGTGGCGTAGATGACCACGGCCACTTCTTTGAGGTCCAACAGGGCGCGGTAGTCCTGGAAGGCCTTGCAGCGGTAGTGCTTGGCCCATTCGGCGGCGCGTTTCATATTGACATCGGCCACGGCGACGATCTTGGCGTTCGGCGGGGGTGCGCCTTGCCCCCCCTTGCCGATGACCAACTGACCATTGCGGCGCCCGCAGCCGATAATGCCCACCCCGATCTGCTCATTGGCTCCCCAGGCCGAGGCCGGCACCCAAAGCGGACAAGGCCAAAGGCTCAGGATGGCCGCAGCCCCCAGGCCGCGACGTAGCGCTTCACGCCGTGAAATCTGATGTTCTGCTGACATGGGATGCTCCTTTTATGATGACTTTTGCGGGCGGCCAAGCCGTACGGACAGCTTGGGGCATGAACCCCGTAGCAGCCTTCCGTTGTGCGCTGGCCCCCGGGGGCCTGTCAGCTCGGGGGCAGCGAATGGGCAACCGAACCCGTGCTTGCGGTGTGCGGATCGGACCTCGGCAGCGTCAGACGGCAAAATGTTTGGCTACTTTCTCGATGGCCTTGGCCACATCGAGGATGTACTCTTCGCTCATCCCTTCGTGGATAGTCACGCGGATGCCGGTGGCGAGGATGGCCTCGGCCTCAGGGCATTTTACCTTGGAGTAATCCATCTGGGTCAGGCCGAACTCGCGGACGGGCCAGCGGCCGGCAAAGAAGCCATGCTCGCGGAAGACCGGCTCGCCGTACAGGCAGCTATGGATATAGCCGGCGGCCGCGGGAACCCCTTCGGCCCGCAGCACGCGGGCGAAATCGTCGCGGCTGATGCGGAACGCCTCGGGTCGGATGCGGAACATGTAAAACCAGTACACCGCCCGGTCCTGGGGATGGACCTCGTGCGGCCGGATGCCGGGAATGTGGGCGATCTTTTCCGAAAGGAGATTGCCCAGCCGGGCCCGTTTGGCCGCGATGGCTTCCAGGCGGGTGAGTTGGGCGGCGGCCACGGCGGCCTGGGGCTCGCTCATCCGGTAGTTGGTGGCGAAGCGGCGGAAGCCCCCGCCCTCGCGCCGGGCAGTGCGAAAGGCCCCCTTGTCGCCAAAGGGCTGCAACAGCGGGCCGAACTCCTCGTGGCTGCTGCCCACCACCCCCCCGTCGCCGCAGGTAACATGCTTGGAGTTTTGCAGGGAGAAGCAGCCGAAGTGGCCCACGGTGCCGATGGGCCGGCCCCGGTACCGCGCCCCCCAGGCCTGGGCGCAGTCCTCGATAAGGATCAGCTTATGCTGGTCGGCCAGGGCCTTCAGCGCATCGAGGTCGCAGGGGTTGCCGGTCAGGTGCACCGCGATGATCGCCTTGGTCTTGGGGGTGATCTTGCGGCGCACGTCTTCCACATCGAGGTTGTAGGTGCATGGGGCCAGATCGGCAAACACCGGCACCGCCTGCTGATAGAGCACGCCGATCACCGTACCGATATCGGTTACCGGGGAGGTGATCACCTCGTCGCCGGGGCCGATCCCCGCCGCTGCCACCGCAATGTGGATGGCCGCCGTGCCCGAAGAACACGTCTGCACGTATTTGACCGGGCACACCTGCTGGAAGCGTTCGATGAGGAGCTTGGTCTGCGGCCCGCCCCAGTAGAACAGGGTATCTTGCTGGAGCATGGCATCGAGCTGGCGGCGTTCGGGATCTCCCCAGCGACGGCCCAGGCTGGCCGAGTGGGTTACGGCCGGCTTGCCGCCATGGATGGCCAGATCCGACTTTTTCTTGGCCGCCGGTGAGGTGGCCGGGCTCCTGGGCGTTTCGGCCGCTTTGGCCGCTCCGCCGTGCATCGCTGCGCCCAGTACGAGGCCGGAAGTGCCCGCCACGAACTGTCGTCGGCTGATAGTTTGTTTTTCGGACATGGTGGAATCCCCCGAAGAAAACCGCGTTCAAGCCGCACGCATCGCCAAGTACACCTTGCGGATAGCCTTGATCATGTCGGCGATATCTTGCTCCGTGTATTTGGGCCCGATCATCACGCCGGCATGCCGACCCAGGATGTCCATAGTTCGCGGGCAGCACTCGGCCCCGTAACGGATCTCCTGGCCGCGCTGGCTGCGGAACGAGGGCCACTCGGGGTGGATCGTCCGCTTGTGCTCCACGCGGGGATCGATGGGCAGGATGACGGAGCCGGCTGGGCCGCCCGCCGAAAAGCCCTCCGCCCGGATGGCCCGCAGGAATCGGTCCCGCCGCTGCCGGGTGCCCATGTCGATGAACACGGCCACCCCCAGATCGCCCTCTACGTCGGGCGTCTTGCGGAGTTTAAGGTCCGGCAGGTCGGCAATGCCTTCGCGGACTTTGCGCCAGTTGGATCGCACCGCCTGGCAGATGGTCTCCAGCTTGCGGAGCTGCGCCCGCAACACCGCCGCCGTGAACTCGCTCATCCGGAAGTTGCACGACGCCACGGCCGCCAGCACTCCGTTGCCGATCGAATCGTTGAACGACCGGCCCAGGCTGCCCACGTCGTGAAAGCGGAAGGCCCGCTCATAGAGGACGGGGTCGTTGGTGGTTACCGCCCCGCCTTCCCCCGAGGTGATGGTCTTGCTCAATTGGAAGCTGTTGATGCCGATATCGCCGATGGTGCCCACGTACTTGCCTTTGTATTTGCCCCCGGCGCACTGGGCACAGTCTTCCAGCACGCGGAGGCGGTGCTTGCGGGCAATGGCCAGGATGGGGTCCATGTCGCAGGGGCAGCCCTGGAGGTGGGCGGCGATGATGGCCTTGGTCCGCGGCGTGATGTGCCGCTCGATATCGTTGGGGTCGATGTTGAACGACTCATCGATCTCGGCGAAGACCGGCAGGGCCCCGCACAGGACGATCACATCGTAATCGGCGTACCAGTTCCAGGCCGGCAGGATGACCTCGTCGCCGGGGCCGATCTCCAGGGCCGCCATAGCGGTGTAAAGCGCCGTGGTGCCCGAAGTGACCCCCATGGCGTACTTGACCCCCAGGTGCTGGGCGTACTCTTTCTCGAAAAGGGCCACCTTGCCCCCGGGATGGCGGAACGGATCGCGGGAGTCGATGACCTCGGCCAGTTCCTTCTTTTCCTCGTCGCCGTAGTACTGGGGGCCATAGGGGCCGGTGCCCAGCGGCGTTTTACGGACCGGCTTGCCGCCGTCGATGGCGAGGCGGTTGGGGTCCTCGGCCAGCAGGCTGGCCCAGGCCCCCGAGCCGGCTAAGGCCGAGGCGGTTCCCACCAGCCCCACCGTTTCCAGAAACTCGCGCCGACTGGTTTTGTGGGCAGGCATGGCACCTTCCTTTCGTCGATCGAAAAACTGTTCGTGGCGGAAGTCGGCCTCACGGGCTCAATCCTCTTTTATGGCGCGCCGTGGGCGGCTTTGTCCAGTAGGAGGGAGTAGGAGGGATGCGAGGCCGGGGCCAGCCGGGCTCTGCCCCGCCACGATAATTTTGAAGGCGCGGCGGATGCCGCCTTTTCTCGTCCGGAAGACGCCGGGCGAGGTGTCTGAAGTTGCCCCCGTCAGCCACCAGGGCAACCGGGAGAAACCGTTCTTTTGGAACCGTATCGGCCCTTGCTGCTATGCGGTCTGCTTCAGTTCGTCGAACTGGATTTCGTACAGCCGGCGGTAGAAGTCGCAGCGGGCCAGAAGTTCGTGATGGGTTCCGACGTCATCGATACGGCCGTCCTGCATCACGGCGATCCGGTCGGCCAGGGCCAGGGCTCCCAGGCGGTGCGAGATGATGACGGTGGTCCGCCCGCGCACGAAGCGTTCCAGGACCTTCTGGATCAGTTTTTCGCTTTCCAGGTCCACTTGGCTGGTGGCCTCGTCGAGGATGAGGATCGAGGGATTGCGGAGGATGGCCCGGGCCAGGGCGATCCGCTGCCGCTGCCCACCCGAAAGCAGACTGCCCATGGGGCCGAGCACCGTGTCGTAGCCGTCGGGCAATTCGCTTTCGATGAAGCGGTGGGCGTGGGCTTGGCGGGCCGCTTCGATCACTTCGGCGTCGCTGGCCCAGGGTGCCCCATAGCGAATGTTGTTCCTCACGGTATCGTCGAACAAAAGAGGTTCCTGCGTGACCAAGCCGATCTGGGAGCGGAGGTCGCGGAGCCGTACCTCGCCCAGCGGTATGCCGTCCAGACGGATCACGCCCTCGGTGGGGTCGGCAAAGCGGGGGATGAGGTTGACCAGCGTGCTTTTGCCGCAGCCGCTGGGCCCTACGATGCCCAGCGTCTCCCCGAAACGGATGGTCAGATTGATATCGT
>Ga0315298_1001969_pt1 | contig 36369 bp, 47 predicted proteins | sample WHS_1_MG_FD_203077 | JGI IMG/M metagenome (GOLD analysis project Ga0315298, IMG submission 203077) | Extremophilic microbial mat communities from Washburn Hot Springs, YNP, Wyoming, USA - WHS_1_MG | ecosystem: Environmental > Aquatic > Thermal springs > Hot (42-90C) | place: USA: Wyoming...
TTGGTAAAATGGGATAAATTAGTTTATATTTTCGACCTTTTACCCCATTTTACCTAATTTATTTCACTTACATTTTAAATGATTTAACCAATACCATTTCACTTACATTTTAGATGATTTAATACGTGGTCTTGACAAATTTTTTTATTTGAATAAAATAGATATGAAAGGTATGAAAAATCATATTAATCATTAAAATTTATGTTCTATAAAAAAATTGATTTTTGGGGGACAACTTCGCTGGGAGAGAGAGGGCAAATTGTAATTCCTGCTGGTGCAAGAAAAGCATTGAATTTAAAAAGGGGAGATAAATTGGCGGTTATTTCAAAAGGAAACAAGTTTTTGGGAATATTGAAAGTCGATGAAATTTCAAAAGAACTAAAAAACTTGCTTTCAAAATTAGAAAAATAAAAAAATATGCAAGAGAACATAATAGAAGTTAAAAATCTTACAAAAAGATTTAAAGATTTTGTTGCTGTGGATGATGTTTCTTTTAATGTTAAAAAAGGAGAAATTTTTGGTTTTTTAGGACCAAATGGAGCAGGAAAGTCAACAACAATTAGAATATTAACCACTCTTTTAAGACCGACCAAAGGAAAGGTGAGTATTTGTGGTTTTGATGTTGTTAAAAAATCAGATGAAGTAAGAAAGCATATTGGACTTGTTGCTGAAAAGATTATTCTTTATGACAGGCTTACCGCAAAAGAAAATCTTTATTTTTTTGGAAAGATTAACAAAATTCCCAAAAACTTGATTGAGAAAAGGACTGAGAAGTGGTTAAAAAGATTGCATATGAAAGAGTGGGAAAATCATTTAGTTGGCACTTTTTCTACTGGAATGAAGCAAAGAGTTAATATAGCAAGGGCTCTTCTTGGCGAGCCGGAAGTTTTGTTTTTGGATGAGCCAACTTTGGGGCTTGATCCCCAAACTGTCCGCTTAATAAGAGAATTTATTGAAGAATTAGATAGACACAATACAACAGTAGTTTTGACAACTCATGATATGTTTGAAGCAGAGTCTTTATCAGATAGAGTAGCAATTATTGACCATGGAAAAATTGTCGCTCTTGATACTGTTGATAATTTAAAAAAGATGGTAAAGGGCGTTAAAAATCCAAACCTTGAAGATGTGTTTTTGGAAATTACAGGAAAGGAAATAAGAGATAAGGCAGATTTAAAATTAAGACCAGGCCATAGACCGGGACCCGCAGGAAGAAAAGCGGCTAATAGGATAAGGTAAGATCAACAAATAACAAATAACAAATAACAAATAACACATAACACATAACTAATAACTAATAACTAATAACTAATAACTTACAACTAATAACTAACAAATTACAAAAAATATGATGGAGATGATTAAAGATACATTTCAAATTACAAAAAAAGATTTAAAAGAATTTACAAGAGATCGTTTAAGGTTGATAAGTTTCTTTTTGATGCCGATTTTTATGATGGTTCTGATTGGTTTTATTTTTCCAAACCAAAATTCTTTAAAGAATATTCCTATTGGTATTGCAAATCAAGACAAGGGGAAAATAGGTAAAGATTTAGAAAAGACGATTGAGGATTTAAAACTCGTTAATAATACCCCCGCCTTTAAATTAAAAAAATATTCAGATATTGAAGCAATAAAAGAGGGAATAAAGAAACAAGAGATTAGCGGTGGAATTTTTATTCCTTCTGATTTTTCAGAAAATATTTCAAAAAACAAAGAAAGCGAAGTTATAATTGTAGAGGACCAAATTAATCCTCAAATTTCAGCGTTAGTAACTCAATCTCTGTTAAAACTGATAGAAGGTTTTGGTAAGCAAATTGGAGCGAAAAATCTTTCAAACTACTTAATTTTAATTAAAAAAGAAAGCGTTGAATGTAATTTAAAATTAATAAATCAGCAACAACAATTTTCGCAGCTTAATTTAAAAAATAATCAAAGTTTAGTTACTCAAAAAAATCAAACCTTGCCCACTCAACAAAAAGAAACACCAAATTATTCTCCTTTATTTTTTGTAAACCCAATTAAATCAAAAATAGAGGGATTGATTTCTGGGAACCCAAGTTATTTTGAGTTTTTGGCGCCAGGAATTATAGCAATGATAGTAATGACAGCAGTTTTAACTGGTCTTGCAGCATCTGTTTCAAGAGAAAAAGAACAAGGGACGCTTGATGGGGTTTTGATTGCGCCAATAAGTCGCTTTGCAATTATCATTGGCAAAGCCCTGGCTCAGGCAATAAGAGGAATGATTCAGGGAATAATTGTCCTTTTTTTGGCGGTTTGGCTTTTTGATGTGGTGATTTATGGAAATGTTTTACTTATTGCTTTGGTATTGCTTTTGGGAGTGTTTTCTTTTGTTGGTCTTGGGATTTTGATTTCGGCAATTGCTTCAGAGCAAGAAACAGCAACTCAGATTTTGTTTATGTTTCAGTTGCCAATGCTGTTTTTGTCAGGTGTTTTCTTTCCGATTCAGCAGATGCCAAAAGCAATGCAATATATATCAAAAGCAATTCCTTTAACTTATGCCATTCAAGCCTTAAGAAAAGTTCTTATTCTTGGGGCGGGATTGAGCGCTATTAGGGGAGAGTTAATCGTGCTTGTTTTATTTGGAACTATTACTCTTTTTATTTCAGTTCCTTTGTTCAAAAGAATTATCACAAGATAAGTTTTTTCTCTATTATTTTTGTATTTTTGCAAGATTTTTTTTGGGATTTTTGATTTGATAAATTTTTAAAATTTGATAGAATGGATTCTTAAGAAGTTTTTATTGTTATGAAGGTTATATTTTTTTGGCTTTTGCTTTCTTATCTTTTTGGTTCTATTCCGACAGCTTTTTTAGTTACAAAATGGATTTTGGGCAAAGACATAAGAAAAATTGGAAGAAAAAAGGCTAGTGGTTCTAATGTTATTCATAATGTTGGTTTTTTGCCAGGAATTTTAGTTGGCGTTTTTGATATTTTTAAAGGAGTTTTAGCGGTTGGCGGCGCTTATTTTTTGGGATTAAATCCCTTTTGGCAAGCGTTTTGTGGAATTTTGGCGGTTTGTGGCCAGATGTGGCCAATATTTTTGAAATTTTGGGGAGGCAGAGGTGGAGGGACAAGTATTGGTGCAATGATAACATTGGATTTTAGAATTGGCATTTTTTTGGTTTTGGTGTGGGTTGTTTTGAAGGTTGTTTCAAAGGAATACGGTTCTTCAATTGGAATGTTGCTTTTTTATATAATAGGTGGCATTTTGGGAATTTATTTTCAAAATCAGGGAATTTGTATTTTTTCTTTTGGCACTTTGCCTTTGATTTTGCTTCAAAGATTTTTGGGGGAGCCGGGCAGTATTAAAAAGATAAAAGACAAAAAAGTTTTTATTTGGAGGTTGCTTTTGGATAGAGATACAAAAGAAAGAATGAAGCAGGAAAAAAATTTTTGGTAAACTATAATTAATAAATATGCAAAATATATTAATAGTTGGTAATTGGAAGATGAATCCCGAAAGCCAAGAAGGCGCAGAAGCACTTTTTGTTTCTCTTTTAAATGGTCTTAATAAAGTGGATACTCGTTTTTCTGAAGTTGTAATTTGTCCTCCCTTTGTTTATCTTGATAAGTTTTCAAAAATGATTTCGAGGAAAAAAGTTGAAAAAAACAAAATAAGGCTTGGCGCTCAAAATTGTTTTTGGGAAGAAAGTGGCGCCTTTACCGGAGAAATTTCTCCAAAAATGTTAAAATCGTTTGGTTGTGGTTATGTAATTTTGGGACATTCAGAAAGAAGGGAATATTTAAGAGAGACTGACGAAGATATTTTTAAAAAAATGAAGGCCTCATTAAAATTGGGACTGAAAACAATTTTGTGTATTGGAGAGAAAGAAGAAGAAAGAGAAGAAGAAATGACTTTTGAGGTTTTAAAAAATCAACTTCACAAGACAATTGGAGAATTATCAAGGAGTGATAAAATTACAAATATTATAATTGCTTATGAGCCTGTTTGGGCGATTGGCACGGGCAAAGATTGTCCTGTAAATGAAGCAATGAGTGTTTTGACATTTATCAAAAAAGAACTTTTAAAGATTTTTCCATTAAAGACAGGGGAGAGGATTAAAATTTTATATGGGGGGAGCGTAAATTCAAAAAATTGCAAAGGATATATAGAAAATGGTTTTAATGGGCTTTTGGTTGGTGGCGCCTCTTTAAAACCAAGTGAGTTTTTGGGGATTATTAAAAATTGCGAAGAAAAAAATTTATTATAAAATTTATAAAAAATATGGAAAATGTTCTTTTGTTAATTTTAGATGGTTGGGGGCTTTCAGACCAAAAAGAAGGAAATGCGGTTTATTTAGCAAAAACTCCAAACATAGATAAATTGTGGCAAAACTTTCCTAAAACAAAATTATTTGCTCACGGAAAATATGTTGGTTTACCAGATGATCAAGATGGAAATTCTGAAGCAGGACATATGAACTTGGGTGGTGGAAGAATAGTGATTCAGGATGCAGTGTATATATCAAATAGTATAAAAGATGGAACCTTCTTTAAAAATCCGGCTTTCAAAGAGGCTATTAATTATGTTAAAAAGAATAAATCCCAACTTCATTTAATAGGACTTTTATCAGGAAATGATAGTCCTCATATGTCTCCCGACCATCTTTATACTCTTTTGGAGCTTGCAAAAAAGGAAGGTATTGTGCCTATTTTGCATTTATTTACAGACGGAAGAGATTCTTCTCAACATGGGGCCATAAAGTTTATAAAAGAACTTAAGAAAAATTTTAAGAATGGCGAGAAAATTGCTACAATTAGTGGCAGGGCCTTTGCAATGGATAGAAAGAAAAAATGGGAAAATATTGAAAAAATTTATAATGCAATGGTTTTGGGAGAAGGGGAAAAAGCAGAAAGCGTTGAAGAGGCAATTGTAAGGGACTATAATCGAGGTTTAACAGACGAGTTTATAAATCCAACAGTTATTATTGAACATAAAAAACCGGTTGCGACAATAAATGATAGCGATTCTATTATTTTCTTTAATTTAAGATCAGATAGAGCAAGAGAATTAACAAAAGCTTTTGTTCAAAAAAGATTTAATGAGTTAAATTTTGGTGCTTTTAAAAGAAAAAAGGTTTTAAAAGATATAAAATTTGTGGCAATGACAGATTTTGGACCAGAGCTTGAGGGAATTTTAACCGCTTATCCATCAAGAGATGTGATTAATTCTTTGCCTTTTGTAATCGATGGTTTGCCGCAACTTTATATGGCAGAGGCAGAAAAATTTGCTCATGTTACTTTCTTTTTTAACGGTGGTTTTGCAGGTGAAGTTGCTGGAGAAAAAAGAATTAGAATTCCTTCTTTGCATACTGATCATTATGATGAACATCCAGAAATGAAGGCAGGAGAGGTTACTTTAATTTTAAAAGAAAAAATAAATAGTAAAAAATATAATTTTATTTGCACAAACTATGCAAATCCAGATATGATTGGTCATACAGGAAATCTTGAAGCAGGAATAAAATGTTGCGAATATATAGATAAGTGTGTGGGCGAGGTTATTGAGGTTGCTTTAAAAAATAATTTTACAACAATTATCACGGCAGATCATGGAAATATTGAAGAGATGATTAATCTTGAAACAGGAGAAGTTGATACAAAACATTCTACAAATCCAGTACCATTTATTTTAATTTCAAATAATCCAAAATATAGAAGATTAAAATTAAAAGATGGCGGCGTTTTGGGCGATGTAGCGCCAACAATATTAAAAATAATGGGAATTGAAAAACCCAAGGAAATGACAAGGAAAGGATTAATTGAGTAAACTAATAACTAATAACTATTAAAAAAATGAGAGATAAAATAATAAAAATTTTTAAACAAGCGCAAAGAGAAAAGAGAGCTATAGGGCAGTTTAATTTTTCTACTATTTCTCAATTTAGAGGAATAGTTGCGGCAGCAAAAAAGTTGGGTCAGCCAATTATTCTTGGGACCTCAGAGGGAGAAAGTAGTTTTCTTGGTTTTAAGACAGCAGTTGCCCTAAGAGATATTGCCAGAGAAAATTATAAGTTGGATGTGATATTAAATTTGGACCATGGAAAATCATTTGAATATATAAAGGAGGCAATAAAGTCGGGATATGATATGGTACATTTTGATGGTTCTTCACTTTCTCTAAAAGAAAACATTAAAGAGACAAAAAGAGTAGTTAGTTTTGCAAAAAAGAGAGGTGTTTTGGTTGAGGGAGAGCTTGGTTATATTAAGGGCTCTTCAACTTTTCATCAAGAGAAAATAGAAATTACTCAAGAAGAAATGACTTCTCCAGAGGACGCCAAAGAATTTATTGATAAAACAAAAGTAGATTTTTTAGCAGTGGCAATTGGCAATGCCCATGGAATTTATAAAGAAATGCCTTCTCTTGACCAAGAAAGGCTTTTTATGATAAAAAATAGAGTAAGCCAAAGAGCATTTTTAGTTTTGCATGGGGGTTCGGGAATTCAAAAAAAAGAAATTAAAAAAGCAATAGAAAATGGCATCGTGAAAATTAACATTAATACTGAAACAAGAATAGCCTGGAGAGAGGGATTAGAAAAAGCCCTAAAAAAGATTAAAGAAGTAACCCCTTATAAAATTTTATCTATTCCAGAAAAAGAGGTTGAAAGAGTCGTAAAAGAAAAAATTATTTTATTTTTAAACAAATAAAAATATGCTTTCGATTGTTGCTCAAAAAAGAGAAAATATAGGGAAAAAATTGAATACTTTAAGAAAAAACAAAATCATTCCTGCGGTTGTTTATGGCAAGGAAGTTAATAGTTTGCCAATTGAAATAAATTATAATGATTTTAAAGAGTTGTTTAAAAAAGCAGGAGAAAGTACGATTATTAAGTTAAAAATAAAAGATAAAGAAAAGGAAAAAGAATACCCTGTTTTAATTAGAGAGGTTCAAAAGCACCCAATAAGTGAAGAAGTTTTGCACATAGATTTTTATCAAGTTCCAATGAACGAAGAAATTGAAGTCACCGTTCCTTTGGAATTTGAAGGAGTAGCGCCAGCCGAAAAAGAAAAAGGAGGGATTATTGTTAAAAATATTCACGAGCTTGAAATTAAAGCCTTGCCACAAAATTTAATTCACTCAATTAAAGTTGACCTTTCTTTGTTAAAAGAAATTGATCAGGAAATAAAAGTTAAAGATCTTAAAGTACCAGAAGGTGTTAAAATTTTAGCAGATAAAGAAGAAGTGGTGGTAGTAGCTATTCCTCCAAAAGAAGAGAAAATCGAAGAAGTAGAACAAAAACCAGAAGAAGTTGAGGTAGTAAAAGAAAAGAAGAAAGAGGAGGAAGAAGAGGGCGAAAAAGAAGAAGAAGGCTAAATAAAAAATTAATAATTTTAATAATAAAATTTATTTATGGTTCGCCACCAAGAAGGAAATTATATATTTTCACTGGATGTTGGTTCTTCTTTCATTAGGGGAGTGGTTGGTGAAATTTTGCCAAATCTCCCTCTTCAAATAATTGCGAGCATTATTAAGGAGTCCCAAGGAATTAGAAAGGGACAAATTTTTGATTATGAAAGCGCAGTTGAATCAATAACTCAAGCCATAGAGGAAATTTCAAATACCACAGGTCAAAAATCCCCCTCTTTTATAGTAAGTATTAGTGGTCCTCATATAGAATCAATAAGTTCTCGTGGGGTAGTTGCTGTTTCAAGAGCAGATGGTGAAATAACAGAGGATGATGTTCAAAGAGCAATTAAAGCGGCTCAGGCTTTTTCTTTACCAAAAAACAAAGAAATTATTCATATAATTCCAAAAGAATTTATTGTGGATAAAGAGAGAGGAATTCGCGATCCTATAGGGATGCACGGCGTTAGACTAGAGGTTGAGTGTGAAGTTATTCTTGCTTCAAGTAGTTATATTAATAGTTTCACAAAGGCAATTGAAGAGAGCGGAGGAAATATTTCGGGAATGGTATTTTCTACATTGGCAGCTTCAGAAGCAGTATTATCGAAGCGTCAAAAAGAGCTTGGGGTTTTGGTTTTGGATGTTGGAGGTAGTTCAACTGGAATGTGTGTTTTTGAGGAGGGGAATCTTCTTTCAGCTGCTGTTTTGCCAATAGGTGCTTCTCATATTACAAATGATATTGCTATAGCTTTTCAGGTGCCAATTGAGACAGCAGAGAAAATAAAACTAAAATATGGAATGGCTTGCCATCAAGATGGTTCAGAAAAAAGAAAAGAAGAAATTTCTTTAAAAGAATTTGATCAAGAGAGTAATAAAAAGATTTCAAGAAAAAAATTAATAGATGTAATAGAGGCTAGAATTCAAGAAATTTTAGAGCTTGTTAATAAAGAATTAAAAAGAATAGGAAGAGAAAGGCTGTTGCCGGGGGGAGTTATTTTAACTGGCGGGGGAGCCAAGATGCCACGAATGGAGGAAATTGTAAAAAAAGAGCTTCACCTCCCTTGCCAAATTGGTTTTCCAACAAAGGTAGAGGGAATAGTAGACAAAATAGATGATCCAGGCTTTGCTTCTTCAATAGGACTTTTGCTTTGGGAATTAAAAGAGCAAGAAAAAGAAGGTGGGTTTGGTTTTGGCAAGAAATTTAAATTTGCAAAGAATCTTTCGAGGTTTAAAAAATGGCTTGAAGAATTGTTGCCGTAAAATTGATTAAAATTTTCGCATTTGCAAAAATTTTTTTCTTTGTTAAAATAGATTAATTTTAAAGGCCAAAATTTTAAAATTTTTTTAATTTTTATGCCACAAATAAAACCGGATATTGAATCTTTTGCAAAAATAAAAGTTGTTGGTGTTGGGGGAAGTGGATGTAATTCTGTTTCTCGAATGGTAAGTCAAAAACTACAAGGGATTGATTTTATTGCAATAAATACCGACGCTCAAGTTCTTCATTATTGTAAAGCCCCTGAAAAAATTTTAATTGGGAAAAATGTTACTCGTGGGCTTGGTGCCGGTATGAATGTAGAACTTGGAAGACAGGCATGCGAGGAGTCAAGAGAAGAAATAGAGGAGGCTTTAAAAGGGGCGGATATGGTTTTTGTTACAGCAGGTATGGGCGGAGGAACAGGAACTCCCAGTGCTCCAATTGTTGCAGACATAGCAAAAAGTATGGGCGCTCTTACGGTGGCAATTGTTACCAAGCCTTTTTCTTTTGAGGGAGAACAGAGAGCAAAAATTGCTGAAGAGGGACTTGCTGAATTGAAAGATAAAGTTGATAGTTTGATTGTTATTCCAAATGATAAAATTTTAACAGTAGTTGATGACAAAGTAACTCTTCTAAATGCGTTTTATTATGTAGATAATATTTTATCCCAAGGAGTTCAGGCAATATCAGATCTTATTATAAAGCCAGGAATAGTTAATGTAGATTTTGCTGATGTTAAAACAATAATGAAAGATTCTGGTTGGGCTTTAATGGGTATTGGCAGAGCAAAAGGAGAATCAAGGATAGAAGAGGCAGCAAGAGCAGCAATTAACTCGCCATTACTTGAAGTTTCAATTGATGGAGCAAAAGGAGTATTGTTTACAATTGCTGGCGGAGAAGATTTAAGAATGAAGGAAGTAGACGAGGGAGCAAAAATAATTACAAAATCAGTAGATCCTGCTGCAAAAATAATTTTTGGAGCTGTAATAGACGACACTTTAAGGAAAAACGAAGTAAAAGTGACAGTGATTGCTACTGGTTTTAATAATGTTCCAGAAATAAAGTCAGCAAAGCCAATTAAAGAGAGTTTTATTTTCCAAAAAGCGGAAAAAGAAGAATCTGAGAAAGAAGAAGATAGCGAAGAATGGGATATACCTGCTTTTTTAAGGAGAAAAAAGGTTCAAGAGAAGGATGAGTCTGATGAAAAAGAAGAATAAAAATAAAAATTAATAAAAAATAAAAAAATGGCGACAAAATTTACTCAAATTCAAAAAAGAGATGGTCGAATAGTTGACTTTGATGAGAAAAAAATTGAAAAAGCCATTCATAAAGCTTTAGTTGCTACAGAACAGGGAGATGGAAAAATAGCCAAAAAATTAGCTCAAAAAGTTTTGGAAGTTCTTGAACAAAGAATTAAGGGGATTCCCACAGTTGAGCAAGTTCAGGATATCGTAGAAGAAGTTTTGATTTTAGAAAATTATGTTGAAGTTGCCAAAGCCTATATTTTGTATAGAGAACAAAGAAGAAAGATTAGAGAGACAAAGATTTCAATGGAAGATGCAGTAGAAATAGTAGATCAGTATGTTGGAGAAATGGATTGGGAAGTGAGAGAAAATAGCAACATGTCTTATTCTTTACAGGGGCTTAATAACTATGTTTCCTCGGCAATTATTAAAAAATATTGGTTAAATAAAGTTTATCCAAAGGAAGTAAGAGAAGCAGCAGAGAATGGAGATATTCATATTCATAACCTTCAAACACTTGGTCCTTATTGTTGCGGGTGGGACCTTTATGATCTTTTGCTTAAAGGTTTTGGCGGAGTATTTGGAAAGATGGAATCAAAGCCAGCAAAACATTTTCGTTCTGCCCTGGGCCAAATAGTAAATTTTTTTTATACCCTTCAAGGAGAAGCTGCTGGCGCTGAAGCTTTTAGTTCTTTTGATACTTATTTAGCACCATTTATCCGTTATGATAATTTAAATTATTCTCAAGTAAAACAAGCGCTTCAGGAATTTCTTTTTAATTGTAATGTTCCAACAAGAGTAGGTTTTCAAACTCCTTTTACAAACATTACTTTAGACTTAAAAGTGCCAGATATTTTAAAGGAGCAATCAGTAATTATTGGTGGAAAACCCCAAGATTATACTTATGGTGAATTTCAAGAAGAAATGGATATAATCAATAAAGCATTTGCCGAGGTTATGATGGAAGGAGATGCAAAAGGTAGGCCATTTACTTTTCCAATACCAACTTACAATATTACAAAAGACTTTGATTGGGACAACCCTACAATTGAGCCGGTTTGGGAGATGACAGCAAAATATGGTATTCCATATTTTTCAAATTTTATTAACTCTGATATGAAGCCAGAAGATGTAAGGTCGATGTGTTGCCGATTGCGACTTGATAATAGAGAACTTTATCATAAAGGAGGAGGTCTCTTTGGGGCAAATCCTTTAACTGGAAGTATTGGGGTGGTTACAATTAATTTACCAAGGATTGGTTATCTTTCAAAAACAAAAAAAGAGTTTTTTGAAAGATTAGAAAAGTTAATGAATATTGCAAAAGAAAGTTTGGAAATTAAAAGAAAAACAATAGAAATCCTAACAGAAAAAGGCCTTTATCCATATTCAAGACATTATCTTGAGGGAGTTAAGAAATTAAGGGGTCAATATTGGGGTAATCATTTTTCAACAATTGGATTAATTGGTTTAAATGAGTCCTTGCTAAACTTTAAACCATTAAGAAAAAATATTGCTACAAAAGAAGGACAAGAGTTTGCAAATGAAGTTTTGGATTTTATGAGAAATAGAATAATAGAATACCAAAAACAAGATGGCGGACTTTATAATCTTGAGGCAACGCCAGCCGAAGGAACCTCTTATAGATTAGCAAGAATGGATAAAGAAAGATATCCAGACATCATTACTGCTGGCACAAAAGATGTTCCTTACTATACAAACTCTAGTCAACTCCCTGTTAATTATACTGACGATATTTTTGAAGCCTTGGATCTTCAAGATTCATTACAATCAAAATATACAGGAGGTACAGTTTTGCATATATTTGTTGGTGAAAAAATATCAGATACAGTTGCTTTAAGGTCTTTAATAAAAAAGATATTTGAAAATTATAACCTTCCATATATTACAATTACTCCCACTTTCTCTATTTGTCCTGTTCATGGTTATCTTGCGGGCGAGCATTTTACTTGTCCAAAGTGTATTATTGAGCAGCCTTGCGAGGTTTATTCAAGAATTGTGGGATATTTAAGACCGATTCAACAATGGAACGAAGGAAAACAGCAAGAGTTTAAAGAGAGAAGAACCTTTGAGGTATTAACTAACAACTAAAAACTTACAACTTACAACTGATAACTGATAACTGATAACAGTTTTAGGTTAAGCGTGGGCTTATGTATTTTGGGGGCCTTCAAAAGACTACACTTATTGATTATCCAGAGAAAGTTGCTTGTGTTATCTTTACTATTGGTTGCAATTTTAGATGTCCCTTTTGTTATTCTCCAGAACTTGTTTTACCAGAAAAAATCAAAAACCAGTCAGTTATTAAAGATTCAGAAATATTGAATTTTTTAAAAAAAAGAAAAGGGAAACTTGATGGAGTTGTAATTTGCGGTGGAGAACCAACAATTCAAAAAGATTTAGATATTTTTTTAAAAAAAGTAAAAAAAATTGGTTACTTGGTAAAAATTGATACTAACGGTTATTTGCCAGAAATAATAAAGAAACTTTTAAGGGAAAATCTTTTGGATTATATTGCAATGGATATAAAAGCGCCAAAAGAAAAGTATGAAAGATACACCGGCGTAAAAATAGATATAAAAAGAATTGAAAACAGTATAAAAATAATTAAATCCTCAAATATTGATTATGAATTTAGAACAACGGTAGCGCCAGGTATTTCAAAAGAAGACATATTTAAAATCGCAAATTGGATAGGTCCGGCAAAGAGATATTTTTTACAAGAATTTTTTGAAAAAAAAGATATAATTGACCCAGAAATAAAAAAACTGCCCACTCTTAAAAAAGAAGAAATTAAAAAAGTAATTAAGGAAATCAAAAATAATTTTGAAATTTGTAAAATTAGGTAAAATTTGGTATAAAAAAGCCTAAAAAGTATGATAAAAGAAATATTGATTATTATTTGTGCTTATCTTATTGGAGCAATTCCTTTTTCGGTAATTGTTTCAAGATTAAAAGGCGTAGATCTTACAAAAGAAGCCGTTGATGGAGCAAGAGGTACGTCTTTAACATGGAGAAAAGCGGGTAAGGTTTATGGAATAATAGTAGCAATACTTGATATTTCAAAAGGAATTTTGGCAGTTTATCTTGCAAAGAGTTTTTCGGGAGAAAATATTGTAATAATTTTAGCAGGACTTTTTGCGATTATAGGTCATAATTGGTCAATTTATCTTAAATTTACAGGAGGGAAAGGAGCAGCAACTACAGGCGGAGAACTTTTATATCTTTTTCCAAGAGAGTTTTTTATTGTAGGAGCAATAACGCTTATTTTTTTAGCAATAGAAAGGAAGAAGGAGTATTTAGTTTTTTTAAAAAGAAAGTTTAGAAAGCCAAATTTTTTAAGTGGGGTTTTCTTTTTTTTAATGTTTTTTGCAACAGGTTGTTTGTATAATTTTTCAACATTAACTTTTTCCCCTTTAATTTTTTCATTTCCAATGTTGATAAAAGACTATCAGATAAAGAGAAATGAAAGGGTCGAAAAAAAGAGTAAATAATTAACAAAAAAACTATGAAAATAATATTAATTCAAGATGTACAAGGACTTGGAAAAAAATTCGAGATAAAAAAAGTAAAACCGGGCTACGCCCGAAATTTTTTAATTCCCCAAAAACTTGCAATTTTGGCTACAAGAAAAAATTTAAAATGGCAACAAAAACAAATTAAAATTCTTCAAGAAAAATTAGAAAAAGAAAAGAAAGAAAAGGAATTAATGATGGAAAAATTAACTAAAGAGAAATTAGAAATATCTTTAAAGACAGGTCTTAATGGAAAACTTTTTGAGAAGGTAGATAAAAAGAAAATTTTAGAAATTTTAAAAGAAAAAGGTATTACCATTAAAGAAAAAGAGATTATTCTTGAAAAACCAATTGAAAAAATTGGTAATTATAAAATAAAGATTAGATTAAAAGAAGGGAAAGATTTTGAAATTCCTTTAAATGTTAAAGCAAAAGAGAAAGAAAAAAAAGAAAAAAAGAAAAAGAGTGAAAATAATAAAAACAAAAAATAAATGAAAAAAAAGAAAAAAACAAGATATGTTTTTGTTTGCGGGGGAGTAATGTCTGGGGTTGGAAAGGGCGTTGCTACTGCTTCAATTGGAAAAATAATTCAGGCGAGAGGTTTTGAGGTTACCGCAATAAAAATCGATCCTTATATTAATGTTGATGCCGGCACAATGAATCCGATTGAGCATGGAGAGGTTTTTGTAACTGAGGATGGCGAAGAATGCGATCAAGATATCGGAAATTATGAAAGATTTTTAGATAGGAATATTTATGAATGGAATTATATGACAACTGGAAAAGTTTACCAGGCGGTTATTCAAAAAGAAAGGAATCTTGAATATGATGGTAGATGTGTTGAGGTGGTTCCTGATATTCCAAATGAAGTAATAAGAAGAATAAAATTAGCAGGCAAAAAAGCAAATGCTGATTTTGTCTTAATAGAGATTGGAGGTACGGTTGGAGAATATCAGAATTTGCTTTTTTTAGAAGCGGCAAGAATGATGCGTTTACAAGAACCAGATAATGTGCTTTTTGTTTTGGTAAGTTATTTACCGATTCCAAGAATGATAGGTGAGATGAAAACAAAACCAACCCAACATGCTGTAAGAACATTAAATTCAGCAGGTATTCAGCCAGATATTATAATTGGAAGGTCTTCTTATCCAATAGATGAAAAAAGAAAGGAAAAATTATCAATTTTTTGCAATGTTAAAAAAGAAGATATTATTTCAGCGCCCGATATAAAGTCAATTTATGAGGTGCCTTTAAATTTTGAAAAAGAAAATCTTTCAAATTTAATTTTAAAAAAGTTTAAGATTAAACCCAGAAAAAAAGATTTAAGAGACTGGCAAAAATTAGTAGAGGTAATTGAAAATCCAAAAAGAAAAGTAAAGATAGCTATTGCTGGTAAATATTTTAGATCAGGCGATTTTACCTTGATGGATTCCTATATATCGGTAATTGAAGCAATAAAACACGCAAGTTATTATTTTCAAGCAGAACCTGAAATTCATTGGGTCGATACAGAAGAATACGAAAAGAATCCTCAAAAAATTAAGGAAATTAAAAAATTTGATGGAATAATAGTACCAGGTGGTTTTGGAAGTAGGGGAACGGAGGGTAAAATAAAGACTATTGAGTATTGCAGAAAAAATAAAATACCATTTTTAGGAATTTGTTTAGGACTTCAGTTGGCTGTTGTTGAATTTGTAAGGAATGTTTGTGGTTTAAAAGAAGCTCATTCAACAGAAATTAATCCAAAGACTAAATATCCTGTTATAGACCTGATGGAAGAGCAAAAAAAACATTTAAAAGAGAAAAATTATGGTGGTACAATGCGTCTTGGGGCTTGGGAATGCAAGATTAAACCAAAAACAAAAGCATATCAAGCCTATAAAAGTTATCTAATTTCAGAAAGACACAGACATCGTTATGAAGTAAATGATAAATTTAAAGAAATTTTAGAAAAAAATGGCCTTTTAATTTCTGGAATAAATCCGCAATCCGGCCTTACAGAAATAATCGAAATTCCGGGGCACCCATTTTTTATGGCAAGCCAGTTTCATCCAGAATTTACTTCGCGTCCTTTAAGACCAAACCCCTTATTTAGAGAACTTATAAAAGCAGCTCTAAAGTAAGATAATTTAAAACAGCCACCAAAGGAAAAAACCACCCAAAAGAGGGTGGATTTTTTAATAACCTTGTTTATCTGACCCCAAAAACATACCTAAAATTATCGTAATAAGACCAATAAATGCTACAATAGGATTTTTAAAAATCAGGGTTCTTATTACAAGAATTGTTAAGAACCCAAATATGATTAAAAATATTCTTACTGCGTTGCGGGGTCTTTTTAGCCAGTTTTTAAGGTACTTGAGTGCGGCTACTAATTGGAGTTTTCTTTTCTGAACCTTCGTTGTCATTTCTTTCTCCTTTCTTCCTTGAAAACTGTACTAATTTTTTTATAATAAATAAAAAAACAATAGTCAATTTTTATGCAATACGGAAAAATAGTTTATAAATTTAATTACCAAGGGAGGGAGGTGGTTTTACGTTATCCAAAATTTGAAGACATAAAAGACCTTCTTAACTTAATTAATTCTGCTGTTGAGGAGAGGGCATATCTTTTAATAAAAAAGAAAAAAACATTAAAAGAAGAGATGAATTGGCTTTTGGAGAAAATAAAGAAAATAGAAAACAAACAATTAGTTTTTTTTGTAATTGAGGTTGATGGTAAAATAATGGGTAGTTGCTCAATAGACAAAGGAATCGAGAAAAAAGAACACGTAGGGGGTTTTGGAATCTTGTTAAAAAAAGAAGTAAGAAATATTGGTCTTGGCCAAAAAATTATTCCTTTATTGATAAAAGAGGCAAAGAAAAAACTTAAAATAAAAATGGTTATTTTGCAAGTCATAAAAGAAAATAAAATCGCCCTCCATGTTTATGAGAAATTAGGATTTAAAAAGGTGGGTGAAATTAAAAAGGGAATAAATCATTTTGGGAAATATCTTGATGAGATTATAATGGTAAAGTATCTATAACAAAAAAACTGCCCCGAATTCGTGGCAGTTTTTGTTATGATTAATTTTCTTTCTAAATTACATCAACTACTTTTGCAATTCTTTTTTTGCCATTAAAACAAGTTTTCCTTATTGTTCTAAAAACAACTTTTCCTTCTTTTGTTGCATATAAAGTATCATCCTCACCTCTTTTAACGTTTTTGCCAGGTAAAAACTTTGTTCCTCTTTGGCGAACTAAAACATTCCCTGGTTTTGCGATTTGGCCAGCAAAAAGTTTAACTCCTAATCTCTTTGAAATTGAGTCTCTGCCCAATTTAGTTGTTCCTTTTGACTTAGTCTTTGCCATATTTTTAAAAAATTGTTATAATGTTTTCTTAAAATAAAGAAAATAAATGATATCAAAAATAAAAGAATTTTTCAAGAGAAATGAAGCAGATATTATTTTGGTTTTGGGCATAATTTTAATTGCTTTAATTTCTTTTGGAGGAGGATGGCTTTTGGGGAAAAATCAATTTTTAAGTGGTAAAGAAAATTTTAAATCAGAAATTAAAATAGAAGATTTTTCAGAAAATTATCAGCCAACAAGCACAAAATCAGTTTCCCAAGATGAAAGCTTAAATGAAGATAAAAATAATATTGATTCAAAAAATTTTCAGGCTTCAGTTAATAATAATTTAAACAACGATTTTAGTAAAAAAAATAATTATAATAGTTCCCAGAATTCAAATGGAGCAAATTCTTTTCAAAATAATAATTCAAATTGTAAATACGTAGGGAGTAAAAACAGCAATATTTATCATTTACCAGATTGTCCAGGAGCAAAAAGAATAAAAGAAGAAAATAAAAGATGCTTTTCTTCAAAAGAAGAAGCCGAAAAAGCGGGATACAGGCCCGCGCGAAATTGTCCGGGCCTTAATTAGAAAAACCTATATGTCCCAATTCAAACTAACAAAAGAGGAAGCAGATAGAATAATGAAAATTAAGGGTAATGTAAGAGGGAGTATTTTAAAAGGACACTTTTTATATATTGAGGAGCTAAAAGGAAAAGAAGGGATTGAGCTTTTAAAAAATAAACTCAAAGAAATTGGTTACCCGGTTAATCCAGAAGATTTAAATTTTTCAAAATGGTATCCTGAAGCTCTTTCTTGTTTAATTATTTTAGCAGCGGTTGATGTTTTTAATTGGGAAGAAAAAGATGTATTTGAAATGGCATATCAGTCTGCTAAATATTCGATTGTGGTAAAGCTTTTGATGAGATATTTTTTAAATATCGAAAAAGTTTTTCGCGAAGTTTCTTCCTTTTGGCGAAAGCACTTTGATTTTGGGGAAATGAAAGTAATTGAATTTAATTTGGAAAAAAAGTTTGGCATAATTAGATTATATGGATATGGAAAATATCATCCATTAATATGTGTTTATCATCAAGGATATTTTACAAAGATTGCGGAGCTTGCTCTTGGAAAAAAAACAGTAAAGGTGGAACACCCAATATGCCTTTTTAATGGTTATAATTATGAAGAATTTAAAATAATTTGGGAATAACAAATTAAATAAACTATGGCAAAAGTAAAACTAACAAAAGAGGAAGCAGATAGAATAATGAAAATCAAAGGCAATGTAATTGGGGCAGTTTTTAAAGGTTATGAAGATTATATAAAAGAATACTTTGGAAAAGAAGGAATTACTAAAGTTGAAAAAAAATTAGAGGAAATTGGTTACCCTTTAAGTTTTAAAAAAATTTCTTCTTTTCGTTGGTATCCCGAAGCTCACGCTTGTATAACTTGTTTAGCAATGCTTGATGTTTTTGATTTAGACGAATCAAAAGCCTTTGATATAGGATATTATGCTCCTTCCAAATCAATTTTAGCAAGGCTTTTAATTAGATATTTTAGAACAATAGAAACTACCGTAGAGAACTTTCCAAAGTATTTTAAAAAACATGTTGATTTTGCAGAGATGAAATGTAACGATTTTGACCACAAAAAGCGAGTGGCTTACTGGAGAATTATTAATTTTAAAAAGTTTCATCCGATTGTTTATGAATATATTAGAGGATATTTAACAAGAATTACAGAGATGACTACCAATACAAAGAATGTTAAGGTTGAACAAACAAAGTCTTTATATAACAATGATCCCTATGACGAATTTAAAATAACGTGGTAAACCTATGGCAAAAGTAAAACTAACAAAAGAGGAAGTTCGAAGAATTGCAAGTATTAAAGGAAATGTCCATGGATCAATTTTAAAAGCCTATTATCAGTTTATTGTTGATAATCTGGGAGAAGAAGGCGCAAGAAAAGTTGAACAAAGATTAAAAGAGTTAGGCCTTGAAATAACCTTTAAAGATGCTTTTACTTTTAAGTGGTATCCAAAAGCTTATTCTTCTTTAATTTGCCTTGCTTTTTTAGAGATAGCTGGTTGGGACGAAAAAGATGCATTTAAAGTTGGTTATGCAGCGCCCGCTTATTCAATGCTAACAAAAATTTTAATGAAGTATCTTTCAACAGAAAAGGTTTTGGAAAATGCTAATTTATATTGGCGAAAACACTTTGATTTTGGGGAAATGAAATGTGTTGATTATGATAAAGATAAAAAATATGCAATTTTAAGACTTTATGGTTTTAAAAAATATCATCCAACAGTTTATATTTATATCTGGGGCTATTTGACCCGTCTTATTGAGATGGTAACAAAATCAAAAAATGTTAAAGTTGAACAGACAAAGTCACTTTTTAATAATGATCCTTACGATGAGTTTAAGATAACTTGGTAATTTTTAATAGCAAAAGAAGTATTTTTAAAAAAAATAAAAATTTTACTAACTTATTGAAAAGTTTTATTTTTGTTGTATAATAAAAATATTTTGTATTGTACCTTTAAAGTTTTTAAAAATAGAAAGGAGGGATAATATGTATGTATTTGTTGTTGAGCCAAAGGGAAGGTTTTTTAAAAAGATAAGTCAAAATTATGAAATTTATTTAAGAGATGAAATTCATTTACCGTTTATGCCATATTACTTGTGTCGAATTAATGAAGAATATTCAATGGAAGAATTGAAATCTGATATAAATTTAGTAACGCCGACTAATAATATAAGACCGCGGCTTTTTTACTATACCAACGGAGAGAACGAGTATTTCGAGGAAATCACGAGGCAAGATACTTTGTTATTAAAAAATCTTTCTTCTGGTTTACTTTTTTGCCCGGCTACAAATATTCACGTGGGAGACATTATAGCATTCTTTTTTTTCTTGGCCCTGAAAGATTCTTACGAAAGAATATTAAAAAGGACCCTGTGGCAGCCAAAAGAAATAGAGGAAATGAAGTATATTTTACTATGCTTTCTGGTTAAGGAAGCAAATCAGAGATGGGTTAGGGCGAAAATGAATTAAGGGGGCGAAAATGGAAAAAAAGATTGAAGGATGGGTTTTAAAGACTGATTTGGAGGCGTTAGGAAAGACGTTGGGGGCAACCCCGGTATTTATTAAAAACTTTCTTGGATATAAAAGCTCAGAAAAATTAGTGAAAGTCACTCTTTATATTTAGAATTCAGAAGATGTTGATATTATTGATATTAAAGGGGGTGGCGCGTAATAAATAGGGCACACATAAGTGCCCTTTTAATTTTAAATAATTTTTTAATAATGTATAAAAAAATTATGAGGATAATATTTATAAGACATGGAGAATCGGTAGGCAATAAAAAGAACATTATTCAGGGGCACAAAGACTTCGCTCTTACAAAAAAAGGAAGAGAGCAAGCTCAAATGGTCGCAGAAAGATTTAGAAACATTAAAATTGATGCAATTTATTCTAGCGACTTAAAAAGAGCTTCACAGACAGCAAAAATAATTAAAAAATTTCACAAAAAAACTCCTATTTTCTTTTCAAAACTTTTGCGAGAAAGAAATCTTGGTTATCTTGAGGGGAAAAGAGTAGATGAAGTTGATTTAATAAAATTTAGACACAGACGTCCCAACGGAGGGGAAACGCCTTCTGAACTTAAAAAAAGAGTTGAAATTTTTCTTAATTATTTATTTAAAAAATATTCAACAGAAACAATATTGGTGGTCACTCACGGAGGAGTGATTAGAATGCTTTATGGCATTGTTAATAAAAAAACAATTAAAGAATGCTACGATTATATGCCTTCTGGATTTTTAGCTAATACTTGTGTTTTTGAACTTGAAGCTTATATTGATAAGAAAAAAAGAAAAATATTTAAAACACTTAGAGAGAATTGTACGCGTCACTTAAATAATTTTTAAGACAAAACAAAAAAGCCGAGGACCTCTTTATACTTAAGAAAATGTGATTTTCAGTTTTGATGGTTATAAAGGGGTTAAGCCTCTTTCTAGCACCTTATTAATTGATTTTTTTATTTTTTGAGGCATAATTATAAAAGAAATGATATCTATTCTTTTTAAAGGTTTTATATGATTTATCAGTAAAAAATGGCCAAAAAAATCATTATTTTAATAGGAATTTTTTTCTTGGTTTTTTTGTTTTTCGTTGGTTTTCATTTGTATAATATTTATTCAAGGGTTTCTCGTTGTGGCGTGGAAAATTGTCACGGACTTGATATTAAATGCGGACCGAATATTCCAGAAGCGTGTACGATGGAATACCAAATAGGGGATGGGTGTCGTCAGTATGCAAAATGCGAAATAATAAAAGGGAAGTGCCAATTAGTTGAAAATTTTAAATTTAAACAATGTAAATCTTGTGTAGAAAATTGCATAGAGAAATTTAAAGAAGATTCCCAAAAACAATCTGAATGTGAAAAGAATTGTTATTATTAATTTTTTTTAAAATATGATAGAAAAAATTCCTCAAGATTCAAAAAATAATTTTTATCCAGAAGAAGAAAGGAAAAGTGGGGTTTCAAGAATTTTTGGCGCAGATAAGGGAGAAGAAGGATTATTAAAATTTTTCGAAGAAGAATTGAAAAATAAGAGCAGATTAGAAAAAGAAATAGAACATCCTCCCGGATTTGACGAAATGATACAAGGGGTTAATAAATACTTACAAGAATTTTTAACAGAAAATTATCAAGTTAAGCCAATAAATATGCCCCCGGAAAATTTCCATATACTACTGAAGCTGAAGAAATGAAAAAATTTGTTAAATCACAAATAGAAATAATAGAGCCAGAAGAAAAAACCAAAGAAAACCCTAAAGTAAATTAATTTTTAAGTAAATTAATTTTTTTAAAATTATTAAAAGGTTTAAAAAAATATTATTAATTAATAAACATGGTCAAACCGACAAAAGAGCCATTACGACGTCCACCAAGATTAGATGCAAAACAAATGAAGCGAGGAATTAAAAAAACCAAAAAGAAGTCCAAGAAATAGGGGAGAGATTAACCGAATGAAAATTATTTTTAAAATTTTTAAAAATTTTAACTTAATTTTAAAAAGTATTATCATCAAAAATTTTCAGGTTAGCTCTCGGGTTAGATGAGTAATAATAATTTTTGTAATTAAATCCACTCAAAAACAAGAAAAATTATTTAAAATTTTTAAAATCTATAACATTTTTAAAAATGTCAAAAAATTAAGAAATACTTTAAAAAAAGAGGGGAAATAGTATTGACAGTTATTTTCTGTCGATTATAATTAAATATATAATTATTCAGTTAATGTAGATTAACGGAATTAATATATATGGAAAGCCAAGAAAAACCAATAACAAAACACTTCTCCGACTTTTTGGAGTATTTAGCTGTTGAAAAGGGCCTTTCTCAAAAAACCCAAGAAAATTATCATAAATTTTTAAAAAAGTTTTTAGAATTTCTTAGAAAAAATAATAAACAAAACATAAAACCAAAAGATATTGATGAAGATCTTATTTGGAAATATAAGCTTTTTTTAGCAAACTCTCCCCTACAAAAATCTACTCAAAATTACTATCTTATAGCTCTAAGGGCTCTTTTGGCTTATTTTAGCGAAAAAGACATAGAATCTTTGCCACCAGACAAGATAAAGCTTCCAAGGGATAAATCAGATAAAAAGGTTCGTTTTTTGAACTTAGAGCAAATAAAAAGGCTTTTAGAAGCCCCAAATTTGGCCTCTAAGGCGGGTTTAAGGGACCGTGCGATACTTGAATCATTATTCTCAACAGGTCTTCGTGTAAGCGAACTTGCGGCCCTAAATAGGGACCAATTTAAGATAAAAGAAGATTCAAAAGACCTTGAAGTAAGTATTGTTGGTAAAGGAGGCCGAATAAGAACGGTTTATTTTTCAGAAAGGGCTCTTTATTGGCTTAAAAAATATCTTGAGACCAGAGACGATAAAGAAAAAGCTCTTTTTATTAATTATCGCTCAAAAAGCAAAGAAAAAAGACTTTCAACAAGGGCCGTTGAAAATATTGTTAAAAAATATGCCCTTTTGGCAGGACTTCCAGCAAATACAACTCCTCACGTCCTGCGACATAGTTTTGCTACAGATCTTTTGACAAAAGGAGTTGATTTAAGAACGGTTCAGGAATTTTTGGGTCACAGAAATATTGCTACAACTCAAATTTATACTCATGTGACAAACGCAAGACTTAGAGATATTCATAGAAAATTCCACAGTGGAAGAGAAATTGACAAGCTTGATTGATTTTTTATGTTTCCCCCGTGTCAAATCATTTAACTAAGTAAGGGAAATTTTTTTCAGTTAAAAGAATTAACGCATTAAAGAGTTAACGAGTTAACGAGTTAACGGGTTGTGAACCTAAATCCTAAATCCGAAATACGAAATACGAAACAAATCCTAAATCCTAAATTCTAAATTCTAAACTTTTCTTTTCCCTCTCGTTTAATTCGTTAACTCGTTAATCCGTTAATCCGTTAATTTGTAATTTGTAATTGAGCCGCTTCGCGGCGGCCTGCTTCGCAGAAGGAATTTTCACCTTCCACCTTCTACTTTCCATCTTCTACTTTTCACTTATATTTTAGATGATTTAATACGGGGGTCTTGACTTAATTTTTGTATTTGTTAAAATTTTATAAATATATAAAAAAGGTCGATTTTTTATTATATAATTAAATAAATATAAAAAATGGCTGAAAATAAAAGCAATTGGATAATTTGGGTAATTGTTGTCTTGGTAGTTATTGCAATTGTGGCAGTTGTTTTGGCAAAAACAGGTGTATTAAAAAAGACTACAACTACAACCACACCAGGAGCAACAGCGACCCCATCACCAGTTGAGGTTAGTCCAACTGAAGGAGAAACGACAGCGACCCCATCACCAGTTGAGGTTAGTCCAACTGAGTAAAAAAATAAAAAATCCAATAAAAAACCGCCCCTGAAAATATGGGGTGGTTTTTTATTTTTAATTAATTAAAAAATATTTATTTTTTTGGAATTTTTTGTTCTTTAAGAAATTTTAGAGTTTGTTCTTGGATATCCTTTTGAATATTTTTATATCTTTGATTTGCAGTTTTTTGGAATATGCCCAGGTAATAAAAAAAGGAAATCTGAAAAGCTTTGACAATGTATCCTATAGGATTTGATTTAAAAATCTGCCAGGCCTCCCCTATTGTTTTTCCGCCAAAAATCGCCTTCCAACCAGGAATTAAAAGAATTGTGATTATTAATATTAACCCCACAATAGTTCTTATCCAGTGAAAAGGATTTAAGATATCGAAAAACATATTATTATATTAATTTATGGCCGGTAAATAACAACTTGGTCAATTTTTGCATCGCCATTTTTCAGTTCCCAACATCCACCAGACCAAGGGTCAGCAATAAGGTATCCTCCCTCTGTTTTATTTATTATTACAACATAATGTCCATAAGGCCCACCATATAAATTTGTATGTACAATTAAGGGGTACCCATAAATTCTTTCTGCTTGAGGTAGGCTGTATAAAATATTTATTGTTTTCATCTTATATGCCATCCCCGCCATATACCATACAAGGTCGCAATTACCATTTGTATATTTTCCTATATCTCGAGGCGTGGCATAACGACCATAATAAGTAAAAACCATTGCAGTAGAAGTTACAGCACAACCAACATCAGCTATTGAGCATCCTCCATTCATCGTACCCCATCCTCCAAGTTGGGAATAATAAGGAAAACCCCCACAAGATCCAGACTGAGGAATAAGTTTTATATATTCTGCCTGAACCTGACTTAATCTTGCTACCGCAAGACTTTTTGCTTCTTTAATTCTTTCCATCATTTTTTGATACTCTTCTTCGTTTCCTTTAGTTATTTCAAGTAAATCAGCCTTTTGCTCGCGAAGGGCTTGCATTTCTATTATTTGGCGGTTGTAGCTATCGATTGTAATTTCTAAATTCTTTTTGTCAGATTCTAATTGAGATTTTTTATTTTCGAGATTATTTTTTTGTTCTTTTATTTTTGCTAGGTTTTGAGAAATTTCTTTTTGGATGTTATCTAAATAAACTAATTTGTCATAAAAATCAGACAAATTACCATCTAAAATACTAATTATAGCAGAATCTTTTTTATCGTATTCATAATAACTTCTTATCGCCGCTATTAATCTTTCTTTGTTTTCTTTCATATTTCTTTCTGTTATACTTATCTCTTCTTCGGTTCTTGAAATTTCTAATTTTGTATAGTTAATTTGCTGTTCCAATGTCATTATTTCTATTTGAGTTTTTTCTGTTTGGGCGTCAATATAACTAATTTGATTTTTTAAATTTTGAATATCTTGATTAATTCTTGAAATGGTTTGAGAAACATCATTTTCATGTTTTTGTAGTTGATTTAAAACATAATTAATTTCATTCATTACTTGGCTGATACAATCTATTTTTGCATTTCCTGAAAGTCTCAGACAATAATTTTTTCTTTCGTTAAGCTCATTTAGTTTGTTTTTTAAAAAACCCAAATCGCTTTCATCAACAGCAAAAATTTCCCTTCCAAAACCAAAACTTACTCCCCCAACAAGGATTGCCAATATTGACAAAAATATTAATATGTTTTTTAGTTTGTATTTCATAATTATTTTGTATCCCCTATCTTTTTTATTGCTAAATCTATTCTTTTTAGTGTTTTTTCTTTCCCTAAAACTTCAGCTATATCAAATGGCGGCGGCGATGCTTCTTTTCCAGAAAGAGCTACTCTAAACGGCCAAAAAATCAATCCCCTTTCCTCCGTTTTTTCTGCTTCTTTAAATAACACTTCTTGAATTTTTTCTTTGTACCAATCATTTTCGCTTAATTTTTCTAGAAGATTATAGCAAATTTTTAAACTTTTTTGAATATCTGAAAATGAGAAATTTTTCCACAAAAGAAGTTCTTTTTTGTATGGAAGCTCTTTTTTAAAGAAAAAATCTGCCATCAAAGGAAATTCTGAAAGTTTTTTTACCCTTTCTTGAAAAAGAGATACTACTTTTATTAGGTAGCTAATATCAACTACTTCTTTTGTTTCGTTTATTTGAATTTTTGAAATTGCTCCATTTTTAATCTTTTTTAATATGCCAGATTTTTGAAAAAACGGAATGGTTCTTTCTGCGATATCTTCAACTGGTAAATTTCTTATATAATAACCATTCACAAAATCTAACCTTTCTTTGTTAAAGGTAGCTGGCGATTTTTGAATTTTCTCTATGGAAAACTTTTCAATTAATTCTTCCATTGTAAAAAATTCTTCTTCGGTATCGGGATTCCAACCCAAGAGAGCAATAAAGTTTATAATTGCCTCTGGCAAGTATCCTTCTTCTTTAAGTTCTTTGATAGTAAGACCGCCTTCTCTTTTGGAAATTTTTGTTCTTTCTTTTGATAAAATTAGTGGAATGTGAGCATATTTTGGACGAGGAAAACCAAGTGCTTCTTGAATTAATATTTGCTTTGGAGTATTTGAAATATGGTCTTCTCCCCTAATAATATAATTAACCCTCATTTCGGCATCATCTATAACGCAAGCTAAATTATAAAGAGGAGTTTCAAAATCTTTTGCTACCACAAAATCGCCAAGAATGGAAGTATCAAAAACTATTTCTCCCCTTATTAAATCTTTAATTTTTAAAATTTTATTTGGAGTTTTAAATCTCAAAACCCCCCTTTTTCCTTCTTTTTTAAATTGTTCAATTTCTGATTGTGATAAATTTCGACACCTTCCTTTGTATCTTGGGGTTTCGCCCCGCGCTGCTTGATCTTGTTTTTGAGCTTCTAATTCTTCTTTTGTACAAAAACACCAATACAAAAACCCTTCATTATAAAGTTTTTTGATATATTTTTTGTAAATTTCTTTTCTTTCTGATTGACGATAGGGACCATATTCGCCAACGTAGCTATTAGTTGTTTGCTCTTCGTCTTTTTTTTGAATTGGCCCCTCGTCCCAAATTATTCCAAGCCATTTTAAGCTTTCTAAAATATCTTCTTCAAATTCTTTTTTATAACGCTCTCTATCGGTATCTTCTATTCTTAAAATAAATGTTCCTTGATTTTTTTTAGCCCAAAGATAATTAAAAAGAGCGGTTCTTGCTGAACCAATATGGAAAAAGCCTGTTGGTGAAGGCGCAAATCTTGTCCTTACTCCTTTTTCTTTTTTTAATAAAAGCTGGGTTTCCATAATTTTTATGTTAATCTCATAATCTCTTTTGCTATTTTAATTCCGGCATCACTTTTATAAAATTTTTTACAATTTTCTATAAATTGTTTTTGTCTCTCTTTATCTTCTAAAATATCTTTTATAGTATTAAAAACAACGTTTGGGGTAGCATTTTGTTTTTCAATAACAACTCCACAACCCACCTCTCCAAAAATTTGAGCATTCAGGGTTTGGTGATCAGAAGCAGAACCTTCAAGAGGTATAATTACGCTTGGTTTTTTGACTGCAGCAATTTCAAATAATGCTCCCGCTCCAGCCCTTGAGACAATAATATCAGCAGCGGCATAAGCATTTTTTAATTTTTCTTCCTCAAGCATCGGGAAAAGATGATAATATTTTTGAAGTTCTTCATCTAATAAGGCTTTTGTTAAAAGATATAATTCTTGAAAATTATTTTCCCCAGAAATATGAATGATTTCATATTCGTTTAAATATTTAAAAATAGCATCAATTATTACATAGTTTATTTGCTGAGCGCCCTGGCTTCCTCCCATTACCAAAATTATTTCTCTTTTGCCATCTAAATCAAAATCCTCTTTCGCTCTTTCCCTAGAACCATTCATCAAAAACTGTCTGACGGGATGACCAGTTATAAGTATTTTATTTTTATTTTTTATAAAATTCTGGGTTTCTTCAAAAGAAAGAGCAATTTTTTTTGAAAATGGTAAAGATAATTTATTTGTTTTGCTCAATACACTATCTGATTCATGTAAAATAACAGGAATACCATAGAACCAACCAGCAATTACAATAAAAAAAGAACCGGGGCCTCCTTTAGAAAAAATTACATCTGGCATTATTTGCCAAACTAAAAATAGCGCATGAATTAAAGCAATTGGTGCTTTTAGAATGTCAATAAAATTTTTAAAATCAAAATATCTTCTCCACTTGGGGGCAATAATTTCTTTGGTTTTGATATTTTCTTTTTCTAAAAATTCTTTTTTTGAACCTATCATTCCACCAACAAAAAAATATTCTTTTTCAAAGAGTTCGTTATCAAAAATGTTAGGATTATTTTCTTTAAGAGTTGCAACCAATCTATCAATTTCCCTTTTAATTGCAATTATTGGAAAAATATGACCACCCGTTCCTCCTGCCGTAAATAAAATCCTCATATATTTGCGTATTTTGAAATATTAAGTAATATAGCCAAAGCGCAAATTGTAACAATTATTGCAGAGCCGCCATAGCTAACGAGAGGCAAAGGAATTCCTGTAAATGGAAGTAATTTTAAAACACCCCCAATATTTACAAAAGCTTGAACTAATATCCAAGAAGTAATTCCGCATGCCAAAAGTTGAAGAAATTTATCAGAAACCCTTTTTGATATTATAAATCCTCTAAGGCCGATAATCAAGTAAGTAGAAATTAAAACTAGCGTACCAATAAATCCTGTTTCTTCTGCCCAAACGGCAAAGATTGTATCTCCCATTGGTTCTGGTAAATAATTATATTTTTGGACGCCATTTCCAATCCCAACACCAAAAATACCTCCCGATCCTACAGCAATTAAAGATTGACGAATTTGATAAGCGCTTCCCAAAGGATCTTTTTCCGGATTTAAAAATACAGTAATTCTTTCAAACTGATGAGGAAAAAGGTTTATTGAAATTAAAAAGAGAAATAGACCAAGAAAAATTAATAACAAAATATGAGAGATTTTTCCACCGGCAGAAAAATATAATAAAAGCGAAATTAAAGCAATCACTCCCAAAGTTCCAAGATCGGGTTGAGCGATTAAAAGAATTCCAATAGGAGCTAAAATCGCTAAAAAGGGTAATAATGTATTTTCTGATTTTGAAATTTTATTTTCTTTAATTTTTTTTGTAAAAAAACCAGCAAGATAAATAATTAAAGAAAGTTTTGCGATTTCTGCTGGTTGAAAAGTGATACCTCTAAATATAAGCCAACTAGAAGCGCCATGGGCTTTAAATCTAAATTGAGGAAATAAAAAAATAGAAAAAAGTAAGAAAATTGTAAGTAGATATAATAAAATCGAAAGATTTTTTAACTTTTGTGGAGGAATTTTATAAAAAATAAATCCCAAAAAAATTCCTGGTAAAATTCCATATAAAATTTGATGAAAAAAATAATAAGTAGCGCTACCGTTCGGATTTTTTGGGCTTATCGTATTTTGAATAGAAACTATCATTGAAGCAGAAAAAAGAGCTATAAGACCAATTATCATTAAAACTACAATTGTCCAAAACAAAATTAAATCAGGGGAATTTTGGGAGTGTTTTGCAGCTGGCATACTTTTATATTTTAAATATATCATAAATTAGCCCCAAATATAACCCCCATTTTTTGAAGAATATAAAAAGTAAAAATCAAGACAATTAGAATTTTTATCCACCAAGAAAAAAAATCAAAAATGCTTAAAATAAAAAAAAGCAAACCATAAAATATTAAAAGAATAATTGAACCAAAAATATCTCCTTCTTGAATTTTCATAATAAAAATAATTTTAAAATTTTAATCAGAAAACAAATTTTTAATTTTGTTATCCCACTTTTTGGTTTCCTGAAAAAAACAAAACCAAAGCTTTAATCAAAGACTGTCCTCGGTCTAAATCGACCGAGGACAGTCTTTTGCCAAGCTTAAAAAGTATCAACCCTATTTCTGCTTCAAAGAAAGATTGGTTTTTGTGATTTTCAGTTCCGCATAGTGGAACTGAAGGATTAGTACGCAAGAAAACAGCTTGCCTGTTGTCTTGCTGGGGGCGTGGGGACAAAACTACTAGAGGGTATGGGATACATCCCATGTTTTGTCCCCAGAAAGATAGTGCTGTGGTCTCCGGTTTTACGAAAGCAAAACTGGAGGATTAGCACGCAAGAAAACAACGAGCGAAGCGAGCTTGTTGTCTTGCTGGGGGCGTGGGGACAAAACTATTTGAACCCTAAAAGATGTAAATGCAAATGGTCGATTTCTTGACCTGCTTTTTTCCCTTGGTTAAATTGAAGCCTATAACCGTTTTCTATGTTAAATTTTTTTGCTAATTTTGCAGCAAAAGCAAGAATTTTTCCTAATATTTCTATGTCTCCATTTTCTTCGATTTCAATAATACTTTCAAAGTGCTTTTTGGGGACTATTAATATATGAATTGGCGCTTTTGGCTTTATATCGTAAAAGGCAGAAAAATCCTCATCTTCATAAATTATTTCTGTATCAGTTTTTTTATTTGCAATTTTACAAAAAAGACAATCAATTTGTTTTGCCATATTTTTGAATAAAATTTATTTAAGTCTTTTTTTAATTTCTCGTATCAAATCTTGCTGCGGAACAATTTCCTGAATTCCATTTTCCATATTTCTTATTATTATTTCATTATTTACACATTCTTGTTGCCCCAAAATTAAAGTATATTTTACTTTCTTTTGCGATGCCAGGGAAAGTTGGGATTTTAAATTATCTTTTTCTAGATTTTCCTCAATCTTTATTCGCGATTTTTTAAATTCTTCAATGATTTTTAACGACCTTTTTTTTGCCGACTCTCCAAGTTGAACCAAAAATACTTTTGGTGCTTCATTAAAATTTATATTTTTTTCAATTATATCTGATTTTTTGTTTATTTTTTTCTCTTTGATTTCTTCCATTATTCGTTCAACCCCCCCTGCTCCTCCAACAGCAAAAGTTGGTCTGCCGCCGAGCATTTCTACTAATTTATTGTATCTTCCTCCTCCAATAAGAGCATTTTGACTTGATAATTCTTTTCCTTCGGGTATAAATTCAAAAACAGTTTTTTCATAATAATCTAATCCCCTTACCAGATAAGGATTAATTACGTAAGGAATTTCTAGTTCATCTATAAATTCAAGAAAAACCTTAAAATGATTATGACACTCTTCACAAAGATAATTTAAAATTTGAGGAGAAAATTTTTTAATTCTTTGACATTTTTCTTCTTTACAATCAAGAACTCTTAAGGGATTTGAAATAAGTCTTTTTTTGCAATCAGTACAAAGACTTTTTATTTTGCTTGTATAATAACTTTTTAGTTTTCTTAAATAAGCGGGTCGACATTTTTGACAGCCAATTGAATTTACATTAACTTTCCATTTTTCAACTCCCAATTCATAAAGTATATTTGAAAAAAGCTGAATTAAAAGTGCATCCATTATGGCATTTTTTGTTCCAAAAACTTCAAAATTAAACTGAAAAAATTGTCTTTTCCTGCCTTTTTGGGGTTTTTCGTGTCTAAAAAGAGGTCCAAAAGTCCAAAGCCTTACTGGTTTTGGCAAAATTTCCATCCCATTTTGAATGTAAGCTCTAACAAGTGAAGGAGTAAATTCTGGTCTTAAAATTACTTTTTCCTTTCCTCGCGTAGAAAAAGAATAAGTTTCTTTTTGAATAATATCTGTGTTTTCTCCGGTACCTTTTTTAAATAATTCTTCTTCTTCAATGATCGGAGTGATTATTTCTTTAAAATTATAAAAATTTGCTATTGCTCTTGAAATATTTTCTATTTTTTTAAAAAAATCAAGGTCTTTTCCAAAAATATCATCCATTCCTGTTAAGGTTTTGTATGTTTTTTTTCTTGCCATAAAATTTTTAATAAGAAACCCCCCTAATTAATTGAATACCCTTTTTATAATATATTCCAATCCAAGCTTTCCCAATTATATACTTTTTTTCTACCGGTCCGAATGTTCGCGAATCAGAAGAAAATTCTCTGTTGTCTCCCATTAAAAAATATTCATCTTTTCCTAAAACCATTTTTAAATTATCCTTGGTTTCTCCTTGAATATATGGTTCTTTCAGGACCATACCCTCAGGGTTTTCATAATTATAAATTTTAACTTGATTATTTTGGATTTCAATAGTTTCACCTGGCAGTCCTATTACTCTTTTAATATAATAATATGAGGGGTCTTTTGGGTATTTAAAAACAACAACCTCTCCTCTGTGGGGAGTTCGAAACTTATAAGAGATTTCATCAACTAAAAGATATTCACCTGCTTTAAAATTTGGTTCCATTGAGGCCCCATTTACAACAAATGGTTGAAAAAGAAAATACCTTATAGGGATGACAATAGCTAAAGCCAAAATAAAGGTTTTGATAAAAGAAATAAAGTCTTTTAAAAAATTGTTCATAAATTGCAAAAATGCTTATCTCTTTTGCCATTGAGGTGCTCGACGAGCCTTCTTAAGTCCAAATTTTTTTCTTTCAACCATTCTTGGATCCCTTCTTAAAAGATTATGTGATTTAAGAATTGTTTTGTATTGCGGTTTTAAAGTATTGATTAAACGAGCAATTCCAAGCCGAATAGCTTCTGCTTGTCCCCTTTTACCTCCTCCCTTAACCAAGACTTCTATTTTTCCATCATTTAAAATTGAATTTTCAGTAATTTCTAATGGAAAAAGAATGGTTTTTTGAAGTTCGAAAACAGGAAAATATTCTTCGAGAGTTTTTTTATTAATAATAATCTTGCCTTTTTCTTCTTTTGTCTCATATAACCTTACTCGAGCAACACTTGTTTTTCTTCTGCCAATTCCTTCAGTATATTTTACTTTCTTTTCTTTTGCAGTCTCTTTCTTTTTAGTCTTTTCTTTTTTTTCAACCTTCTTTTCAACCTTTTCTTTTTTGGCTAACTTTTTCCTTGAAGTTTTCTTTGAAGCAGTTTTCTTTGAAGCGGTTTTCTTGGTTTTAGTTTCTTTTTTTTGTGATGTTCTTGACATATTTGTTATTTAAATTTTAATCTTTTTATTCTAATTTTTCTTAATTTGTTTTTTGGAAGCATTCCCCAAACTGCCTTTTTTAAAACTTCTTGGGGATTTTTTTCAAAAAGTTCTTTTAAAGTTATTTTCTTTAATCCACCCGGATAGCCGGAATGCCTGTAATAAACTTTTGTTTCTAGTTTTTTCTTTTCAATTTTTATTTTATCAACATTTTTTACAATTACCTCTTCATCTCCAGCTTTTTCCGGAGAAAAAGAAGGTTTGTGTTTCCCTTGTAAAATTAAGGCGATTTTACTTGCTAATCTTCCTAATTTTTGGTTTTTTGCGTCAATCTCCATATTATTTAAAAATTATTTATTTTTTATAATTTCAATTAAAGCCATTTTTGCGTTATCCCCTTTTCGTTCTCCTAATTTAACTATTCTTGTATAACCCCCACTTCTTTCTTTCAGCAAGGGAGCAATTTCTTTTACAATTTTTTGACAAGCTTTTTCTGAAAAAAACCTTCTTAGATGACGGTAAGAAGCTAAATCTTGTTTTTTTGCTTTCGTGATTTTCTTTTCAATAAACCTTTTCAATTCTTTTGCTTTTGCCTCAGTAGTTTTAATTCTCTCTTTCAATATTAAATTCTCAGCCAAGTTTTTAATTAAGGCTTTTCGCTGATCTCTCTCTCTTTTAAGTTTTCTACCTTTCTTTTGGTGTTTCATAATCAAAATTTAATTTAAAAAATTTTAAAAACCCTTTATTTTGATTTTTTCTTTTTTGTATTTTTCTTTTCCTCTTCTTTCTTTTTTTCTTCTGTTTCAAAACCGAAACTTTCTTGAATTGCTTTTATGTGCGATTCAAGAATTTCAAGTGCTTTTTTAAAAGCTTCTTCGGGGGTAATGCTTCCATCTGTAATTACTTCAATTTTTAATTTATTATAATCTGCTCTTTTTTCAAAAATTGTATTTTCAATACTATAAGCAACTTTTTCTATCGGAGTAAAAATAGCGTCAATATAAATCATACCCACCTCTGCTTTTCCTTCCTGAAGCTTTTCAGCTTGAACATAACCAAGCCCTTTTTCAACTGTCATTTCCATTTCTAATTTAGCGTTTTTTGAAGTTAAAGTAGCAATGTGAAGATCTTTATTTATAATTTCAACCAACGGTGATGTTTTTATATCACCTGCTTTTACTTCTTTTTCTCCACTTACTTTTAGTTCTATTTTTTGGGGTTCATCACCAATTAATTTCAACTTTACTTTCTTTAAGTTTAAAGTAATTTCTAAAACATCTTCTTTCACTCCCGGAATTGTTGTAAACTCACTTGGAACCCCCTTTATTTTTACTTTTGTAATTGCTGCTCCTTCTATCGAAGAAAGCAAAATTCTTCGCAGCGTATTACCAATGGTTACTCCATATCCTGGATACAAAGGCTCTATTTCAAAAATAGCTCTATTTGGTTCTTTTTTATTAATTTTTGATTTAAAAGATAAATTTATCATATTTTTATAAATGAAAATTATTATCTACTGTAAAAAGATAAAATTAATGGTACATCTATTTGTCTTTCAATTTCTTCTGTTTCTGGTTCTGAAACGACCTTTATTTTACCTTTTTGAGGATCATAGGAAAGCCAAGAGGGAATTTTTTGATCTTTTTTTATCATCATTATTTTTTTGAAATAATCTCTCTTTTTTGATCCTTCTCTAATTTCTATTTCATCTCCTATTTTAACTTCAATTGAAGGAATATCTACCCTTTTTCCGTTTAAAAGAAAATGACCATGGGATACTAATTGTTTTGCTGCTCTTCGAGATTTTGCTAATCCTACTCTGTAAATAACATTATATAACTTCTTTTCTAATTTTTTAATTAATAACTTTGAAGCATTTTCTTTTTCCATTCTTTTAATAACTTCTTTAACAATATTTTTAAATTGTCTTTCCTGAATTGCATAAATGCTTCTTATTTTTTTTGATTCTCTTAATTCTTTTCCATATTCAGACAAAACAGGAATAACTTGCTTTTTTGGAGATTTTCCTGGTGGATAAGGTTTTTTAAGAAGGGGGCACTTTGGTGAAGCACACTTGTCCCCTTTTAAGAAAAGTTTTTCTCCTATTCTTCTACAAACTTTACATTGATTTTGTTTCATATTTTTATGGATGTCGTGGTTTAGGTGGTCGTGGACCATTATGAGGAATTGGGGTTACGTCTTTTATGTAGGTTATATTAATACCTTTATTTGCCATTGTTCTTAAAGCGGCCTCTCTTCCTTGACCAATGCCCTTTACAAAAACTTCTACTTCTTTTACTTCTGCTCGATCTAAAACATTGCTAATTACTTCTGCTACTTTTGTTGCAGCAAATGGGGTTCCCTTTTTTGTGCCTTTAAATCCAACATGACCCGCGCTTGACCAAAATAAAACATCTCCTTTATTATCTGTTACAGTAATAATGGTATTATTATAAGTTGATTTAATATAAACCCTGGCTTTAGGGACTTTCTTTTTTGTTTTTAAAAAGTCTCTTGCCATTCTTTCTTCAATCCTCTCTCTTTCTTGAAGCAGGGCTTCTTTACTTGGTTTTATTACGCGTTTTTTACCCATATAATTTTAAAATCTAATTTATTTAATTTATTATTTTGGCGCAGGAGGTTTTTTCTTTCCACTTCCAACTGTTCTTCTAATGTTCCCTCTTACTGTTCTTGAGTTACATCTTGTCCTTTGGCCCCTTACCGGAAGCCCTTTTTGATGACGCATCCCTCTCCAGCTACCAATTTCTTTTAATCTTCGAATATTCATCATTACTTCTCTTTTTAATTCTCCCTCTATTTTATATTTTTTTTCAACGATATTTTTTAATCTTTCAAGTTCCTGAGTGGATAAATCTTTTGCTCTTTTTTCTGGTCCAATATTGGCTTCTTCTAAAATTTTTTTTGCCAAAGAAAGACCAATTCCATAAATGTATGGTAAAGAATATAATATTTGTTTATCATCGGGAATATTAACTCCAGCTATTCTTGGCATAATATTATTAATAAATTAAAAAAATTAACCCTGCCTTTGTTTGTGCCTTGGGTTTTTGCAAATAATATAAACCCTTCTTTTTCTTCTTACTGCCTTACAGTCTTTACAAATTTTTTTTACTGAAGATCTTACTTTCATAAAAATAAAATTGTATTTTAAAATCTTTACAATAAAAAATGCGGAAACTATTTTAATGATAATCTTTTTTCCCGAATATTATCACCGTTTCCATCTCGTCCTTGTTTTTCTTTCCGCAAAAATTTTATATTTTTAATTTTTTAAAGTTATTTTTTTCTAAAAACTATTCTTCCACGATTTGGATCATAAGAAGATAATTCTACTACCACTTTATCATTTTGAAGAACTCTTATAAAATTTTTTCTCATTTTCCCCGAAAGATGGGCCAACACTTCTTGGCCATTATCTAACCTTACCCGAAAAGTAGTATTTGGCAAAACTTCGATTACTTCTCCATTAACTTTTATTTTTTTTTCTTCTTTCATTTGTAATAATTTAAAAATATAACAAATTATTAAAAATAAATCAAGAGTCGCGTATTAAATCATCTAAAATGTAAGTGAAAGGTGAAAATTCCTTCTGCGAAGCAGGCCGCCGCGAAGCGGCTCAATTACAAATTACAAATTAACGGATTAACGGATTAACGAGTTAACGAATTAAAC
>Ga0315298_1001971_pt1 | contig 36353 bp, 39 predicted proteins | sample WHS_1_MG_FD_203077 | JGI IMG/M metagenome (GOLD analysis project Ga0315298, IMG submission 203077) | Extremophilic microbial mat communities from Washburn Hot Springs, YNP, Wyoming, USA - WHS_1_MG | ecosystem: Environmental > Aquatic > Thermal springs > Hot (42-90C) | place: USA: Wyoming...
GGCATACGCGCATCACTCACCGCAGTGAAATAGTGATGAACGCCCAGCATCGCGCCCAGCATGGAAACGCCAACAAGTCCGGCGATAGCCCAACCCCTGGCAAATAACGGACGCTTGGCCGCGGCGGGAAGAATCTCCAGCCATATGGCAAAAGCGGGCAATATAAAGACATAAACTTCCGGATGGAACAAAAACCAGAACTGATCCATGTAGGCTAAGGGATGCCCGGTAGGTCCGGTGTAAAAATGACTGCCGGCTATCATATCGGACAAGTCCATCAGTGCACCCGTATAGGTGGCGGGCGACTCGACGATAAGAATCGTGGCGGCAGCAAACAAGCCCCAAATAAAAATCGGGACGCGACCCAGACTCATCCCTTTTGCGCGCATATACACCATGGTGCCAGCGATGTTAATGGCGCCGAACAGCGACGCGATAAGAATAGTAGCGGCGCCCAGGGCATAGAACACAATACCGTTACCGCTATTCTGCGCTAAAGGCGGATAGCCCCACCATCCGGTCTGAAATCCACCGATCAAAGGGCTCAAAAATACCGCCAACCCTGCTGGCGGCAAGAGCCACCAGCTAAGCCCCAACAGTTTGGGATAAACGACATTGCGCGCCCCCACCATCAGGGGAAGCAGGTAGTACCCTGCGCCGCCGACAATAGCCGATGCCACCACACCTAGCAGCATAATCACCCCATGGATACCGAAGGTTTCATTGTACATAACCTCCGACATCCACCAGCTCGTCGAGTCCGGTGTCAGCAGCTCGATCCGGATGGCCATGGCAAATAGGCCTGCGAAAAAGAAGGCTGCAATATTGAAAATCACATACCGCACGGCTGTAGACTTCGAATCCGGGCCGAAACGAAAATAACGTTCAATGCCAGTATAAGATGGAGCCTCCTTCCCACCGAAGGCACGCCGTATCCATCCCTCCCATACGCCGCTACCCAATAACCAGCCGATCATGCCAGCCACGTAACCCACTGTCGCAGGTAGAGCACCGACCAAAACATTGCCAGTCACAGCAGCCGTAATCCATGCCGCGGCAAAATATCCGGTTAGACCCCAAAATGTCGCGCGCAATAGTGGATACAGCATAGTAATCGTGAACGCGCTCTTGTCACCATTCATATCATCCAGCGGTTGCACTTGCATTTGATTAGTTGCCATTATTTACTCCTCATTCCAATTCAGCATATTAGATGGCAAGTCTTCAGCGGGTTTAGAAGCTGTTGTTCGCTACCCATTTTTTGAAGTCTGCTGCTGTTACCACCTTAACCGGTGCCCGCATCAAAGGATGTCCGTTACCACAAATCAAGGAACACTGTACACGCATCATCGGGTTCGTAGCGGTTGTTCCCAACGCGGTAGGGGTGATAAACAGATGCCGCACTTCATTGGGGATCACGTCTTTTTTCTCGCCCCAGGCGGGTATCCAGAAATCGTGCATGACATCTTTGGTTCGCAGGACGAAGTCTATGGTGCGGCCCTCGGGAACCACCAGTTTTGAAACATCCGTCACGCCCTGCTTGGGGTAAGAAAACGTCCACTTCCATTGTTGTGCGGTAACATCGATAACCAACGGCTTCTTCGCATCCAGCTGTATGCCCCAGAGTTGCTCTAAGCCCACCATGCCCGGATAAATCGTATTGGCCAGGTTAATGGCTATAGCCAAGGCCAGCCACGTCACCACAAAAGGGGCCCAAGTCCGTTTCTGATAGGCCGGCGCCCCGGTATCTGACATGGACGAGGCGCGGAAGCGCACCGCACTGTATATAAGGGCGCCGCCTACCAGCACATAGATGGCTACCGCCTGCCACAAAAGATATGTAGTCGCATCCGCCGTGATGTGTGCTTGGATACTACCCAAAATCGGCCAGTTACCAATGCCCCAGGTCATAAGCGTTTCGCCAATCGCCAAGCCAATAATCCATACCACCAATAGGCCACGGAAAGCTTTCCATAAATTTTCTTTGACTGCGTTCATATGCCCTCCCTATTTTAGCTTCCCTGAGCTGGTAGTATGTCGATATTGCCATGCATCCCATTCATGAAGTGCTGCCCCGTTTGCAGGAAACAACCGTATTCCCATTTGCCGGGTTTATCGGGCACCACAAAGCTGAAAGTGTATTTCTGACCGCCGTTGAGGCTAACGGAAAACGCTGGTATCGGCGCCGTCTGCCCCCCGCTCGTAATGGGCACACCGTCAAAGAAGTTGTCCTTCCATCCGACGGCCAGGGCCTGTGATTTTGGAAAACCATTATTCCGGGAAACCAACGTTCTACCTATTGAAAACTGATGCGCAATCGCTGGTGACGACTGTGATCGATTATCAATCGTTAACGCCACCTTTTCTCCGACACGCCATATCATATGGCCCGGTTTGTAATAATAGTTGAACTCATCAATTGAGTAGCGATGCACCCCATTAATGACTTGTCCAAATGGACTAGGCAGTGCCACCGTTTTTTCCCACTCCAGGGCGCCTATAATTACTGCTGCGCATGCCACAGCAGATACAAACACCGTAGCCGTACCTCTTCCTGCCGCCATACGTCTGTTCCTCCGCTCAAAAATACACATAAAGACGTAAAGCGACTTAGGCTTCACGTCGACCTTCTTGCTCGCCGCCCTCATTTCACCCTGCCATCGGTATCCACCTGACACCAGCGCAGACATAATAACACCTGAATATATTATTTAATACAACTTGCCGCAGTTTGCAACGTTTTTTTCAAGCACCGTAATACATGCCTCCCATGCATCTCTGTGTTTCACGCCAAGCGCTTAGATGATAAATAAAAAATACAATTAAAACAGGATAGTATCGTGCCGTCTTGCAATCTATCCAAACGAATGCGAACAATTAAGAACAACACCATATAAGAAAGTAATTATTGCCCTGAAGCTGTTGAGTTGCTCATATATTCACGTCCACCGGCAGACTCTTCCTTGGCGCGGGTGCGCTGCGCGAGCGTGGTCGCGCTGGCGTGGCCAGCTAGTCAGGTGGTTCAGGTGGACATATACTACGCGCCGGTCTAGGGTTATATGTATGCGGCTTGGCAAATCAGGCTGAGATGCGGTTGCTTGGACCCGGAGAACTTATGCAATCAGCTAACCAACGCTCATACCTCCAGGACAACTCGGATGCGCCGCTGTGCGGGGGCAAGACGAATAAGTCGCCCCAGAAGCCGTTCGTCATTATCGTGGATGACCAGTCAACCGGTCGCAAGATCCTGGAGAAACTGGTGCTCGGCATTACACCGGAACCACTGGTGGAAAGCTTCACCGATCCCCGCAAGGCCCTGGAGCGGATACACGACCAAACGCCGGATCTCATCCTTGCAGACTACAAAATGCCGGTCATGGATGGGTTGGAGTTCACGAAGCGCGTCCGCGCCATCCCTGCCTGCGGCGATGTGCCGCTGGTGATCGTCACCGTAGTCCAGGATATCCAAATCCGCTACCAAGCCCTGGCGATCGGAGCCACGGATTTTCTCACTCGACCAGTGGACCAACACGAGTGCCAGGTGCGTTGTCGTAATCTGCTCGCCCTGCGCAAGCAGCAGCAGATCGTCAAAGACCGGGCAAAGTGGCTGGAGGATCAGGTGGCGCTGGCGACCGAACAGGTCCGCGGAAGGGAGCGGGAAACGCTCCTTATCTTAGCTCGGGCCGGTGAATACCGCGATCATGATACCGGCAACCATGTCATGCGCATGGCCAAGTATGCCCGCGCGATGGCCGAGAAGCTGGGCTTCACCGAAATGGAATGTGAAGAAATTGAGTTGGCCGCGCCGCTGCATGACATTGGTAAAATAGGGATACCCGACGCCATCCTCCTGAAACCCGGCAAACTCACGGCGGATGAGTTCCAGATAATGCAAGCGCACCCGATCATCGGCTACGAAATATTGAGCGGCAGCCAATCCCGTTTTATCCAGATCGGAGCGGTGATTGCTTTGGGTCATCATGAAAAATTTGACGGTAGCGGCTATCCCAAGCGGCTGCGGGGGGCGGAAATCCCGCTGGCGGCGCGCATTGTCGCGGTGGCGGACGCGTTTGACGCCCTGACTTCGGTGCGCCCGTACAAGGCGGCTTGGCCGTTCGATGAGGCCGTTGCTTATATACAAGATCAGGCAGGTCGTCACTTTGATCCCCTCTGCGTGCAGGCATTTCTCGACCAGATCGACGAAATCCGTGCGATCGGGAGGCGGTTATGCGATCCCCCACCACAAGGAAATAGCACCGGCTCATCGCCTGCTGACGCGGATATGTAAAGCTGGCGCAACCCAGCCCGGCCGCCACTGTGGATCCATCGATGTCCGATACTCAGATGCCCGAAGCAAATAATCCAGCCGTCCGTCAGGTGGGCCTCTTCCGGGCCATCTCTGGCCGACTATCCCGGCGGACCGATAGCGAACATGAGCAGGCGATTGTGCGAATGGTGATCGGCCTGCTGGTTTATATCTATATATTCTCATCTCCCTATGTCAGTTGGTTTAAAGACCCCAGACCTCTTTTCACTCTGCAGGTTTCAGCTACTATTTTTATAGTTTTTTCAGTAAGTTTGTTTATTTCCATCATCGTCTGGCCGGGCGAATCTCCCTGGCGGCGCATCTTGGGCATGAGCGGAGACCTCGGCATTACATCTTTCCTGATTTCTCAGAGCGCTTACCAGTCGGGGTTTCCGCTGCTCGGAATCTATCTTTGGGTCACCATGGGGAACGGTTTCCGATACGGCCTCAATTATTTGTTTCTTGCCACCATTATGAGTGTTATCGGCTTCACTGCCGTGCTGTTCACCAGCAATTTCTGGTCCTCTCATTTCACATTCTGGGTGGGCGGGCTGATCATGTTGGCTGCCCTCCCCACGTATATGGCTGCCCTGCTGACCAAGCTAAATGCCGCCATCGACCGCGCAAACGAGGCCAACAGGGCCAAGTCTCAGTTTCTCGCCAAGATGAGCCACGAGCTACGCACCCCATTGAATGGGGTCATCGGGATGAGTGATCTCCTCTTGGAAACCGGCCTGAACGAGGAACAAATGGGGCTCGCCCGCATCATTCAGGCATCGGCGCATACCCTGCTGGAATTAATCGAGAACATCCTGGATATTTCCAAGATCGAGGCGGGGCGTCTCGTCATCGAGCAAACCGATTTTGATTTGCATGCCCTGGTGAATCAAACACTCAAGACACTAACGACCGCAACCAACAAAAAAGGGTTGAATCTGGTCAACCACATTGTGCCAGAGACGCCTTTCCTGCTGCGCGGCGATCCCCGCCACCTGCGTCAGGTGCTGATCAATCTCACTGGCAACGCCGTCAAGTTTACAGATGAAGGTCGTGTGGAGTTAAGTGTCCGCCCCCTTTCCGTCACGCCTGACAAGGCCTGGCTCCGCTTTGATATCAGCGATACCGGCCCCGGCATTCCAGAGGCGGTGCAGACGGGCATCTTCGAGCCTTTCGTTCAGGCGGATGCATCCATCCAGCGTCGTTATGGCGGCACCGGTCTGGGCACGGCCATCGCTAAGGAACTGGTCGAGAAGATGGGTGGCCGCATCGGCTTCCATAGCCTTGTCGGTTCGGGTTCCACCTTCTGGTTCGAGTTGCCTTTCCTGGTCCGCGATACAGCCCGGATTCAGGATGCCAACGACATCTGTTCCCTGCCCGATACCCGTGTGCTGATCGTCGCTGGTGGCGCGCTAGCCGAAAACCTCCAGGACGCCCTGACGACGTGGAATATGAAGAGCGACCTTGCGGGCAGCTCCGCACGGGCCTTCTCGCGGCTTATCGAAGCCAACGAGCACGGCATACCCTACCGGGTGGCCCTGGTGGAGCGCCGCCATCTGGAGTTGGCGGCGGATCAATTCGCAGTCGCGGTGCGGGCGGAGTCTCCCCTGCAACAGATATCCCTGGTACTGGTCGAGGAAGAAGGATCAGGGCAAGAGGACGAACGCTTCCTGCGCGCCGGGTATTCATCGGTTCTGCATGCCCCCCTCGACAGAACGCTGCTCTTTAATGCGCTGCATGCCGCCAAAGCCGAGCATGATCTGCCCGAAAACGTGGTCCCGCTGCTGGAGTACTACCAGCAGCGTAGCAGCGCCCGATCCCTGCACCTCCTCGTTGCAGAAGACAGCCGGGTGAACCAAAAAGTAATCCAGGGGATACTTGAGCACGCCGGGCACGGTGTACGTCTGGCGAGCAATGGCGAGGAGGTCCTGGACATCCTGGCACGGGAAGACCCTTCTTTTGACATGCTCATTCTGGACATGAACATGCCGGGAATCAACGGACTGGACGTCTTGAAGACGGTCCGCTTCATGGAAACCGCGACACCCGCCCCAGTCATCATGCTGACGGCCGACGCGACCCGCGAATCCATGGAGTCCTGTCGGCTGGCTGGCGCAAGCGCCTATCTCACCAAACCGATCGACGCCAGGCATTTGCTCGACACCATCGCGCAACTTGCGGAAAAACGTCAGGAAACGAGCGAAAACGCTGTGCTGCATGCCCTGGATGCACAGGGAACCGCCCAGAGTATGGTAGACGAGCAAGCCTTATATGCCCTCAGTCAGTTGGGAGGGAACGATTTCGTAGATGACGTAACGAGGGGTTTTATCCAGGACGGCCATCATCTCGTGGCCGAAATCCAGGAATCGGCGGCGCAACGAGATTACCCGCGTTTTCAGGATGTGGTACACGCCCTCAAGGGCAGCGCCGGACAACTCGGATGTACGCTCCTGGTGCTGGCTTGCAGCGAGGCCGAGAGGTTGAAGCCTTATGATCTTGGCGCACCGAAGGCGGAAGCCCTGGCAGCGAAGATCAGCAATTCATTTGATAGCACCTGCACCGCTCTGACCACCTACCTCGATAGCCAGCGCGATGCAGTAACCTAAGAAACCTAGTGCATCTAAGGGATTTCAAGCCCCGCTATGCCGCGCCTTGATGCTTTGCCGACTGTCTGGCAACAAGCCTCTCCATCATCCGCAGATCTCTCGCTTCAAGGCGCAATGCGGCATCGACCCAAATTTCCCCGACTTTTATCAACTCTTCGTAAGTGACCGGACTACACAGGTCCTTTACTTTGCGCAAGGCCCGATACCCGTTTTTAGCCCGGTCTTCTTTCTGAATATAGTCATACACGGCGCGTTCCCCGTGCTTATCCTCAGCGAGAATATCGACCACCCCCATATCATGCAACTCATCGGCGGTATAAATTTTTCCGCTCAGAATCATGCGCTCGGCATTGGCAATGCCGACCTTGCGGGACAGAAGACTATATGCCCCCATACCGGGGAATAGATTGAAGAGGATCTCAGGCAGGCCCATTTTGGCGCTGCGTTCCGCTATCAGTACATTGCTAGATAGGGCACTCTCGAACCCGCCTCCCAACGCGTCCCCCTGGACCAGGGAGATGGTGGTTATATCCTGATCGAGATGGGAAATATTGGCATGCAACGCCTTTATGCAGGAAGTGGTATAGCGCAGGAGCCCATTTCGGTCTTTTGATTGAATGAGCGTTCTGAATAAATTCAAGTCTCCCCCCAAATTAAAAACGCCGGGGACATCGGAGGCCAATGCAATGTAACTTATTTTACGGCCTTCCGATAACGTGTTTTGGGAAACTACTGTGCCATGAAAATGGCGGATCTCGTCCAGCAGCGCCGGACTAAAGCAGGGGCGCGGCGAAGCATGCATGAAGTACCACATCAATTGATATTTCTCATCATAAAAGGTGCCCAGTTGGCTGTAAGAGGACCGATATGATCCAGGCAACGGCGCAGAGGGTTGAAGCATGCTGTTCATGATGTTCTCCTAGGAAACTTTGGGTGGCGTTGAGATGAAGCAAGGAAGTGCGATGACCTCCCCCATCCAATTTCGCTAAAATGGAGCCAGCAATCAAGAGCGTCGACCTCCTGAAACTCGGCATCGACTCGCAATCCCAGGACACCTGAACACGAGCGCCCAGCGTGTTCATGACCATAGCGCTTTGTCAGCGTATTTTGGTGTTTGTAGCATAATCTGGAAGTCGCCTTATTTCATCGGCTTTCTTACATAAATAAAGCTGTTCGGCGCGAATTTTCTGATCTCTCGTTAATGACATTTTAATACCAGCCAGACACCTTCCATGCGGTATTCCGATGGTACTAATGCGCACAACATTGACTATAGCCTCGCAACCTCCACAACCATCAACCGTAAACTCCGCAAGTATATTCTCTCCTACCCGTAAGACATTTTGGGGTACAAAAAAACTAACGCCGGTAGGACTGAAGTCATAGAGCTGCCCAAAAATCTCCACACCACCAGCTTTGCGCAGGGTAATAACCCCTTCTAGACGCACCCGCTTCGCGCCACGGGAAATTCTAGTGTAGATTAGGCGGGGCATATCAAAATAATATCGCCCCTTGAACAGATACTTAAAATCCGAGAAAAACATGCAGATGGCATCGCACTGATTTATAAATATCAATGATTTTTTATAGTCTTCTTCTATGCCAAGAGCATTGGAACAAAAAATCAGGCTGTCCGTTTCACAACCGTCAAGATAGAAATGGGTGCCGCCATCCGTCTCGTCAGCAGAGAAAATCACAGCATCACATCGCTTATCAGTGCACAGTATATCAGGAATCTTATCGAATATACCATCTCCGAATTTGCCAATTATTATTTCATAGTACTCGACAAGGCTCAGCATACCCCTCATCGGCAGTATCATTCCCAATTCGGCATTGTCTTTGGTTATCCGTTGCTCAATCTGTCGTGCCGTTACCATAGCCATACCTCCTGCTGGCATACGGTTATAGTGAAATAGTAGATCAATTCAATAGACTAAGCCACATCGGCTTGACACCCTGTTACCAAGCCCATAAAATTTTCTTTCTAGCTACAGCGCCGCAATCCCCCATCCGATGTTAAGGAGTCAACAAATGAGCGAACAGACACTGCCCTGGGACGAAGACGCACTGCAACGCCTGGAGAAAATGCCCTCTTTCGTGCGTAACATGGCCAAGGCCAAAATCGAGAAGGCCGCCAAGGAAGCGGGCGAATCGAAAGTCACCGCCGCGTTTCTCGATGCCAACAAAGGGAAAATGATGGGTTAACCTTATTCCCAGTTCAGCCAAAGCAACAAAATAAATCTAAAATAATCCAATTGCCAGCCTATGGTTCTGATAGCCCACTGCTTTGAGGTCGCTCATAGGCATGGCGTCCTTGCCGGTCATCGGCTATCATCCGCACCGGCATCTTAAATAGCCGATTTTCTCGGCCCGGTGTATCACGACTTTCAAACGCTGGATTCTGTCAATTCATATCCGCCACCGACATGGGGCAAGCGGCACCATCCTTGCCTTATGGCTGCCTGCAAAAGCAGTACCATATTCTGAGTTGCGATCAGGCGGACCGTGCCGCCATATTCACAAACGATGTACGCCAGGTAAACATGCTATTGGAAGAAAAACCTTCACCATTGATCATCTTCACCGTCGGCACCTCCGCCAGCGGCAAAAGCACCTGGGCACGCGCCATGCAAAGCCAATACCCCAGCCTAAATATTCACGTCATCGAACGGGACGCCATCCGGGCAGCCTTGTATTATGAGGCATCTGGACAGCCGTTTTCCTGGAAGACCTGGGACAAAGCGCAGGAAGATCGTGTGCAATCGCTCTGGGAAGAAGCCATTCGCCAGGCGATAACGGAAGCGGACGCATTGATTATCGCAGACACGCATCTTGATCCGGAGCGACTGGCTCCCTATGCGGAATGGATACGGTCTCTGCGGACGACAGGCAGCGATCCGGAAATGATCATCCAATATTTTTCATCCATACCGCTGATAGATCTCATTCGTCGAGACCAGGGACGGATCAATTCGGTCGGTGGTGCGGTGCTGCGTGAGCAGCTTCAGCGGTTACAGCCGGAGGAGCATTACTGGCGGGCTGTTGAATCGAAACGCACAAGCCAGTAAATTTACAACGGTTTTCAGATACAGGAGCATGTTCATCATGGCTAAAAGCAAAATTGGGACGCAAGACGATTTCCCCAGAGGCCAGGTCAAGGCCTGCAAGGTTGCGGGTATGGATCTTGCCGTCTATGCACTGAACGACGGTTATTATGCCACACAGGCCAGATGCACTCACCTGAAGGCGTCATTAACGGACGGCAAAATCATTGATGATCAACTCATCCAATGCCATCGGCACCACGCGCGTTTTGATATCCGCACCGGCGAGGTCGTGGACTGGGCCAGCTTCCCCCCAGGTATTCAGTTGCTTAATTTTATATGTCCCAGAAAGGCGCTCAAAACCTTCCCGGTGAGCGTGGAAGACGGCGCACTCTACGTCGAAACCTCATAACTCAAACCCCAAGGCCCGCAGTTTCGCCTTGGCGACGCTATGGCCAAGGGCCGCCGCCTTCCCAAGCCACTGGATACCGAGCGCATGGTTTTTCTCGACGCCAATCCCGTTGAGGTGGCAGATTGAGAGCCACTCCATGGCGTCCGCATGCCCCTTTTTCGCCGCGGCCTCAAACCAGACAGCGGCGATTTTGCAGGCATTAGCCGCATAAAAATAGGTGCCGACATTGTTCATACCGTCGGCATCCCCCGCCTCCGCCCGCGCGATCTCCTGAACGCAGGCGTCCGCCATATCCATGGGTATGTAAGCGGCCATGCTGGCCAGGTCTATTTCCCACATCAGTCCACCGGGGCCACGCTCGGCATGGACCCGCTTGCCGCTTATCGACCCGGACTCCAGCCAGTTATTGATCGTTCGCACGGATTTACCCGCCAATAGAGCCGCGGTTTGGGTGCTGATGTATGTGGATGAATTCTTAGACAGATCCATTAGCATCTCCTTTTTTTCTGAGTTTCCACGGGCTTCCATGGAAATAAGTCTAGCATTTCCACGCACACAGATGAAAATCTTGATGCTTTACTGCACTTCCACACAATCGCGTGGAAGAGAGTTCAAGCGACGGAGGCGATTTCTACGTTCAAACGTGGAAATTCCGCGAGTTTCTTTGGGAGATGTATGTTTTCAGCTCCACATTCCTCCACCAATAATGCCCTGTGGCGTGCATGGGAAATATAATTACCCAGTAGTTCAGGGATGTTACGCACTATACAACATCATACCAACTTATCTTGGCACGAATTATGCATACTGCATGACAGCCCATGCACGTTGCCTGGGTAGCTATTCACTCCACCAGGGAGATTTACTCATGAGCAAATTTGTAGAAAAGGCGCAGGCCAGCGCCGAAGCCGGTTTCACCCTCATCGAACTGATGATCGTCATTGCGATTATCGGTATTTTGGCGGCTATCGCCATCCCGCAGTATGAGCAGTACATTGTGACCTCCAAGGCCACCACTGTAGCCCAGGATTTTCATCAGATTGTTACTCAGGCCACCGCGGGTCAGGCTGCAGCCGCAGCTGGTCAGACCACCAGTGTCGGCATTCCAGCTAACAGTGTGGCTGGTTGCGTACTCTTTACATCTACTCCGGCGGCAACTGCGGCACCCGCTGGCGGCGCATCAAATACCAATTTTCTTACCATCGACCCTACAGTCGGCACAGTTTCTGCCCAAGCCGATTACAGCAAGTGTAGTACCTCGCTACAAACCGCCATTATTGGTGCCTTGGTAGCGCAAAATATTTCTGCTACAGGTACCACTACCACAGCAACTATCACTGCTAATGGTGCAGTCACATACAAATAAGCTTTATTATCGAATAATCTGCGAAGCAGATTATTCAGCAGTTCCGGGTTGCAGCTCACCGCCGCAATCCGGAAGTCAAAAAATATCCCCATGTACCGCCATTAGGATGGCGACATATCTTCGCGGCACAAAGTTCAGGATACATCGGGATACATTTTGACACTTTACACTGAATTTTCGGCAAAACATGGATCGCAACCCCCTAACAAAATGGCCTCATTTATGCGCACAGATCATGACCATCGCGGTTTTACCCATGATCGAACTCATGATGGCTATCGCCATGAGTAGCTCAATGGAAGGCGGAGATGCTTGAGCCCGCCATTCTTACCGCCCTCGTCAGCACGGGGCTTCTCCTGAAATATTGGCGTCAAGTCAAAGACCAGCAAATCATTCTTGGTTTCCTGCTCTTTGCCGCGACCGCGGGCATGTTTACGCAGTATTGGGGCATTACAGGGCTGCACCTATTTACGGGCGGCTTCGTGATCTGGCCGGTTCTGGTCTTGCTCCTGGGGGACCGCCTACCCTGGCCGTTGGCCTATCCACTGGCTTTTATCGGCACCCTGATCCCGGACCTTTACGACGCGGGCACCGCGGCAGATTGGCAAAATGGCTGGTTCTTCGGCGTAGGGGGTGCGGGATTCCGTGACGGGCTTTTTCTCGTGCCCCTGGAAACCCTGATGGCGGCGGCCATGCTGAATAAGTTCGGAATATTCATGCGCAAACGCGGGTATTTCAGTAGAAGGATGAATCTCGAAAAGGATGCTTATCCCAAGGATAGAGACAGACGTGCCCGATAAGAAACCACAGGAGCAGCAACATGAACGAAAGCGACCGCCAAACCCGCATTAGTCAACTCCAGAACCATCGCCATGCCCTGCTTCAACAACGCGACAGGCGGGGCGCACCCATCGCTTCCATTGACATGGAGCTCAACGTGGTGCGCAGCGAGTTGCAGGCGCTGTATGAAACCGGACGGAAGCCGCCGCAGCGTCATCCCTCTGCCCCCAATGCCACCACGCCGCAGATCGTTTGAGGATTTCCCTCGTAGACCTTCGCCGCCTTGCAATTTTCGGGGTTTATACTAATTATCCAAAGAGACGGGGGCAAAAAAATGGCATCAATCCTGAGTAAAGACAAGAAATCCGCAATCCGCGCGGCAAAGACCTACGACTTTACCTGGGAGGCGACCTCTCCCGACGGGAGAGAAAAGAAAAAGGGCGAAATGAACGCCGTCTCCGCCAACGTCGTGCGCTCCAATCTGCGCCACACGGGACTGGTGCCCACCGCCGTGCGCAAAGCGCCGCAACCCCTCTTCGGGGAAAGAGGCGTCAAAGAAGCGCAGTTAGTGGTGATGGTCCGTCAGCTCTCCACCATGATCAATGCCGGCGTGCCCATCGTGCAGTCCTTCGAACTGCTCATCTCCGCCACTTCCGGCGAGGGCATGAAAAAACTGCTCAAAGGCATTCTCCAACACCTCCGGGAAGGCGACTCCCTGTCGCAAGCCATGGCCCACTTTCCCAAATACTTCGACCGCCTCTTTGTGTCCCTGATCGCCGCCGGTGAGCAGGGCGGCATCCTCGACACCATTCTGTTGCGTCTGGCCGAGTACCGCGAAAAGACCCTGGCACTGAATAAAAAGGTGAAATCGGCCATGTTCTACCCGGCAGCCATCATCACCGTCATGGTCGTGGTCGTGGTCATTCTGATGATTTTCGTCATCCCGGTATTCTCACAGTTATTCAGCAGCTTCGGTGCCACATTGCCGTTGTTGACGCAGGTCGTCGTCAACATCTCCGACTGGATGAAAGGTCACTGGTATATTGTGGTGCTCGTGCCCATCGCCGCGGTATGGCTTTTTGTCTACGCCTACAAGCGCAACCTGGCTTTCAAGACCGTGGTAGACCGTTTCTCCCTGAAAATCCCGGTGCTGGGCGACATCCTGCTTAAAGGCGCGGTGGCGCGCTTTATGCGCACCCTGTCCACCATGCAGGCGGCGGGGGTGCCCATCATGGAGGCCCTGGGAACCCTTTCCAAGGTCTCCGGCAATATCATCATCGAGCGCAGCGTCCTGGCGGCCCGTGACGACGTCGCCGGTGGTGGTCGCATCACCACCCGACTCAAATCCGACGGCGTCTTCCCCATCATGGCCACGCAGATGCTGGCCATCGGCGAGGAAACCGGCGCCATCGAAACCATGTCAGGCAAGGTCGCCGATTTTTACGAAGCGGACGTGGAGGAATCGGTGGACCGCCTCTCCACCCTCATGGAGCCGATGATCATGGTGGTGCTCGGCATCATCGTCGGCACCCTGGTGGTCGCCATGTATATGCCGATCTTCAAGATGGGCGCGGTGGTGACGCATGGGGGGTGAAGGCGGCGCGGGCGATGCTGAGTCGGTGAAACCCCGTCGCAGGCCCATGCGGGGATTCACCCTGATTGAGTTGATGATCACTATTGCCGTGCTCGCCGTTATCCTCGCCATTGCCATCCCCGATGTTGAAATCTGGATGGTGCGCGCGCGCATACAATCCGCCGCCGGGAAACTTCAGCAAGACATTAACTGGGCAAAGGGCTACGCCATCCGTAGCGGTTATCCGGTGAATGTGAGCGTTCAGGGCGGCGGTGGGAACACCTGTGCATGGACCATATCGCCTACAGCCACCGGAGTACTGCAAAACGTGCCCGGCATGACCGCCACGCAATATACCAATCAGTATCAAAATACGCCCTGCACCGTTCTGACCAGCGGCACATTCAGCGTCACCCCCACCGGAATGGTGCAGAATCCGACAGGCACGATTACCAGTGCGAACGTAGAATTTCAGGCGGGTGGCAATAATCCGGCAGAATACGGCTACTGGCTCATTCAGGTAGGGGGCGCTGGGGATGTGCGTTCCTGCGCCACCGCTTCCGCCCAAAGCACCCAGTGCAACCTCCCGTGAGGCACCTCGTCATGCACTCGCCACAGCAACCGGAGCAAGGCTTTACCCTCATCGAGACGATGATCGCCCTGGCGATTTTTGCCATCGGCTCATTGGGCATTCTGGCCATCCTCATGAACGGTTTCAACATCAACGCCGAGGGCAACAACCTCACCGGCGGCTATCAGATTGCCCAAAACGCCCTCGGCCTGATCCGCGCCAATGGCAGCAACGCGCTGCAATTCAATGGGGCCGCCGTATCGAACACAGGCACCGTCACCGTTCCGGGCAGCGCCAACACCGTGGTTGCACAAGCGATCAGCAGCACCTGGAAAAACATGCTGTATCCTCCGGGTCTCCCTTCCGCCCTACCCTCCGCCAGCGGCAAGATTATGGTCATTTCCCAGCAAGGCAACGGGATGTGCCCCTGCGCAGCCACTGTTTCCATTTCCTGGCTGCTGAACGGCATCCCGGAAACCTACTCCGTGCAAACTATCGTGGGATACTGACCATGCGTCATCATACTGACGGCTCCGAGATGGGCTTTACCCTCACCGAACTGCTGGTAACCCTGGCAATCGGCGCCTTGCTGGCGACTGCCGTATTCACATTCTTTCTGAACAGCAGCCAGATTATCACCAACCAAAGCACCACCTCGGATATGTTTCAGCGTGGTCGCAATGCGTTGGCCTTGGTGCGTCAGGCGGTGGAGTCGGCGGGATTCGGGTTGCCGCAGGTTTCTAACTGTCCCAACGGGATTGCTGCTTACAACGTGAATCAGGCTCAATCGCCATTTTCTTTCACGGCCATTACCGCCTCCGTGCAAAATAGCGGTACCTATGATCCGAAAAACATCAGCGGAATAGACACCTATTCCTTGATGACCGTGGCAGGGGGAGCTTCTTTTGGCAATGCCCCGGCGGCGCAGATCAGTTCCATTCCCAGCATGACTTCGCAGCGGGTGTTTTTGACGGGAACGGCACTCATCAATCCAGGTGATCTTTTTATTGTGCAGATTCCCGGACAAGCCTGCCTGATGGCCCAAGTAACCAACCTGCTAACGAATGGCAACGGGATTGGTATCGTTCACAATTCCGGACTGTCCAATTACGATCCTTCCGGAGGCTTCCAAACCTTGGCTAGCAGCGTTTATCCCGGCCTCAGCGCGGCCGCCTTTGTTGGTGCCAATTTCATCGACCTGGGCAGCAGTAATTTCACCATTGATCAATTTACTATTGGTGACAGCGGCGGTACGGCGACACCTACCCTTTACTTAACCCAATACAACAGCCAGAGTCCTGCCACTGCGCCTGGTCGTCAGGCTTTAGCACGCGGCGTAGTAGACCTGCAATTAGAATATGGCCTGGGCACTAATGGCGCCATCACGCAATGGGTCCTTCCTACAAATTACACTGCGTCGGCTACACAGCAAATTCTCGCCGTACGGATATCCATGCTTGCGCGTAGCACCCGCTACATGCCCAATGAAACCAGCCCGGCCAGCTTCATTATGTTACCCAACCAGAATCTAAGCTATACGGTGCCGACAACCAATGGCCCCGGCTGCCTGCAGGGCAATTGCAGCCACTATGCCTATCATCTCTTCGAAAGCGTGGTGCCGGTGCGCAATAATATCTGGGGTGGACCATGATTGAGCGGATGAAATATGAATTATCTACCTCTGAGACTGACCCCAACAAAGAAAGTGGGGCGATCTTGGTCATCACACTGGTTCTGGTTTTGGTCATCACCATCGCCGTGCTCGCGCTCATGTACCTGACCCGTAATAATGTGCTTATTTCTTCCAATATGGCGGTGCAAAGCGCCGCGCAGGAAGCGACGGATCAGGGCGTGACGGCTGCGAATACCAGCTTGCAGATCCTGCCAAACTGGCCGGAAATCACTTCTCCGGGCACCTGGTATCAGTCGTTACCAAGCAACGCTAATGGCCTTACCCGCCCCACAGTGCCACTCGCAAGCTTTTGGTCCAACTGCACTGGGACGACCTGCGCTTCCATTCCGGTGAAGTACGGCAGCTTTAATTTCAATGTGCAGTATACGATGTACCCCGCCGGCGCCCTCGCCACCCAGGTGGGCGGCAATGAACAAAACCAGACCGGCACCGGCCCCGGCGTGCAAAGCATGCGTTACTACGTCGTCTATGTGCATACATCCAGAACCAACGGCGGTGGGCTCGGCGTCACCGTGCAGGCTATTTTGAGGAAAGTGCAATGAAAAAGAACGCGCGTCACAAGTTCATTATCAGTGTGCTCTGCCTGTCCATGGCCGCAGCGCCCCTAGCCGGTTGGAGTGGCTTCGCGCAGGCCAACAATTCCATCAATATTCCCTCTGCCAATCAGCCGCAGATCATGATCCTGCTGGACAACTCCCAAGGCATGGCGGGCGTTCTGCAAGGGCCCACCGGACTCTCCGGCGCCATCATGACCGGCTCAGGCACCGTGCCGGAAGACGCCAATTCGTCCTCGCCCGCAAACTATACCGCCAGCGGCTTCACGCCTCCGGCGCTGGGATCGTCCGGGACCAGTGTACCCTACTCCGTTCCCTGCGATACCTCCGGCATTACCGCCGCCGCCCAAAGCGCCTGCGCCTCCGTAAGCGCCTCCACATCCTCCAGCGCCTATATAGACAACTCACAATCCATGCTCAACGTGGCGGAACAAGCCATCGGCACGATTATCAATACACCGGAATATAACAATAATATGCAGTTTGGCCTGATGGATTATGTCGGGAAAAACATCGCAGATGCAGGGATATCGCTCTATAATACCTGGGTATATTATATGAGCGATAATAATGGATTCTCCTTTGGTACCAGCGCCACGGGAGCGCCGTCCGGAGATATTGCGGTCAACAATCCGTGTTACGGATCAGTTAGCAAATCATGCGCCAGCATTTATGGTCTTGGTTATAATAACTTATCTGTATCCGGGCTCTATAACGATAAGTATCTTTACGTCAACGCCAGTAGTGATGCTCCGGTCATCAATGACGTAATGTATGCGACGGGTTATGGTGGAGCAGGGTCCGGATCTACGAATGCCGTAGGTGTCAATCCAACACTCTACAACATGAGCTTACCTGATTACGAGCAACTAGCTATTGGTGGATCATCAACTCCCTATGTGACTTATTATCCATATACTAGCCAACTGGCGAGCTATATGAGTCCCACCAGCGCTGGCTATATTCCCCAATCATATCAGCAATGGCTCTCTCAGAGAGGGTACGCCTTTAATGCCAGCACATCCTATAATAACGGCAATATCGTCAGCCCCATATCTGCGACAAACAGCACCAATGCGACCAATATCGCCAACGCCATACTCCCGGAAGTTTTTCTAACCAGCCCCAACAACACCAGTTTTCCTTACGCTACGCAAGGTCCGATAACCGCTTCCGCGGGTTACTCCCCCATGGCGGGTGCTTTCAGCACCGCACTGAAGTATTACGAGGGAAAGTTATCCAATCCGCCACCAACGACCTGCGGCAAGAAATATGTCATCTTCATCACCGATGGACAGCCCACCCAAGGCATGAATAACGGCTACGTATATCCGCCCCTCGGCAGCGCCTCGGCGCAACTGTTCGGCGTCACCTCCATCACCGCCAGCACCTGGAGTTCAACCAACAACAATGCAGTGGTAGAAGCCATTAATGAAATCCAGGCGCTCGCGCAAAAGGGCATTAAGACCTATGTACTGGGCGTAGGTTCCGCCGTCAATCCCAATGTGCCGGGTGCAACCGCCGCCGATCAGGCCGTAGCCCTGCAGGGTCAGGCCGTGCTCACCGCCATGGCCCAGGCGGGGGGCACCAACAGCTTCTATGCCGCAACCTCCGCCTCGGCCGTGCAATCCGCCATGAACAGCATCGTCGCCAACATTCTCGGCAAAAGCGTTTCCGCGTCTTACGGCGCCCCACCGTCCGCAACCACGGGGTCTTTGGAGTTTTTGCTCAAGAATGTCAACCCGATCACCGGACAGGGCGACCTCTACGCCTATGCGCTACAGAACAATGGTGCACCAAGCTCCAGCGCATCCTGGGACGCCAACACCTACATGAGCACCGGCAATCGCTCCAGCGCCCTCTATACCACAACGCCCGGTAGCACTATAAATGGCATCAACGGCTCAGGGCCTAGTGGCCTGCTGACCAGTGTCGCCACGAACACGCCCGGCGCCTTTGGTACGCTGCCCACGAACCTGACAGCCAGCATCATTGCCAGCTACACCATCGACCCGTCTTACAGCAACGGCGCCTATCTCGGCGGGCGTTACAATGGCTGGTATATGGGCCTGCCCACCTCCACCCCGCCGCAAGTGCTCCCGGCCCCCAACAACGGGCAATTGCTCGGTGCGGGCGGGACCACCAACAGTTACCTGACCTTCGCCAGCAATCATGCCAACCGCCAGAATGCGGTCCTCTTTAGCGATAATGACGGCTTCCTGTACGCGATGGGTTATAACAATACCGGCAGCCCGGCGCTCCTTTGGGGATGGATGCCTCAGGGTCTGCTGCCGCAACTCCAGAATTACAACACCTTCTGGCAAGGCACCAGTATGCAGGGTGGATTCCAGACCATAGACGCAACAGTCGCGCCGACCCAACCGCATACCTGGCATACCTATGTGGCGGGTAGTGCCAGTAACGGTAGCATTCTCTATGACCTTCAATTGACAGGGAAGACCGCCCCCAGCCTGCAGAACACGATATGGGAAGATGACCTGGGCGGCAATTATAGCCAACCGCAGCCTAGCGATCCGGTCTTTTATCAATATCAGACGCCAGGAACCACAACCTTTGGTCAGACCTGGGCGCTATGGGCCGTAAACCAGGCAATCAGCGCCACCAGCAGCATCAGTTACCTGATTGGTGTCAATGTAGGCACCGGACAAAGCTTTCAGGATACCCTTCCCTTCGACAATACCGCCACCCCCTACATCGATGCCACCGGGAATCTCTACCTGGGCGACAATATCGGTAACATATACGAAATATCCTCTGCTACGTTGCCAGGCTTACTGACACCCGGCACCGCGATCCTCACGCTTGCCAAGGATTTTGTTAATAACGCGGTCATTGGCAATTATTCGTCGGAATGGTCTGGGAGTCTCAGCGGCAGCAATCCAGGCGAAGTACAATACATTGGCGGTAGCTACTATCAAGGAAAAAACTATCTGCGCGTGCAGGGGCCCAATGGCATCACGATCTTTTCTCAGCTAAATGGCACTTGGTCACCGGTTTGGACCGCCTATGCGGGCGGCACCGGCAATTGGAGCGGCGGCGCCTATACGACACCCGGCACGGGCGTCAATCCGCCCATCACGCCTTTACCAGCGGGAGCAGTCATCTCCGCCCCCGCCCTGATCAATAGCGGCGCCGTCATTCTGCCCGTTACCGTGCCGCCATCTGCGGGCACCTGTGGAGATAACGATGCTTACTACTACCTTTATGCGCTCGACAACGGGGTGTTCCCCAGCGGTACTTTCACCGACAACACCGGAACGGCCATCACCGGCAGACTTTTCGTGGGTTACGGAACCGCCTTCACGCCGACCATCACCAGTTTCAATGGTCGCGCCATGTTGCAGGGCGCGGCTAACAATACCGGTTCGTCGGGAACATTCCCCACGAGCTTTGGTGCCGGACTGCCTTTAGGTGGCCCTGCGGGATGGAAGTTCATCAATTGATGCCCCGGAGGGCTTATATACCAAGGCAATCGGCGCTCCACTCACCGCAAATGGCGCCAACGTTTCCGGCGTAGCACTGGGCAACCAATATGCAGGCGCGCCCACGCAATCCGGAAATCACCTGCTGATTCCGTTGGGCAATGTCACCATCACTCCGTTCAACTTGGCTTCTCCCCCTGTCTCACCCGTAGGATGGCGGAGTCTTATTCAATGAGATCTAGATACAGAAGCATCGGACAGGTTGGTGAAGTTGCCATGCATCATCCCTGACAGCTTCGGCTGCGGGATGCCCATGCGTTTTTGGCCGCCGCTACAAAAAACTTCTAAAAATGATTTCGGCTTGTTCGATAGCGCGTTGCGCGGCGTCTTGAACGGCGGCCACCACGAAATCGGTCATGGTGCGCCCCTGAAGCTCGGCGGCGCGCTTGAGCATCGAATGCAGATCGGTGCTGATCCGGGCTTCGAGGCGGGCGGTGGAAAACGGTTGTGGCATGGGCTTACCCTCCTGACCACGATTGTGCGGCAAATTGCCGTACATCACAACGCCCCTTGACAACCCGATTTCCGCTCTCTGAGGCGGTCTTCTCAAGGTGGTAGGGAGAGCTTGGGCTTCGGTGTATTGCGCAGCAATATCGGGCGATGCCGCCTCGGCGATATAGCGGTAAAGCTCGGCAAGTTGCTCTTGGGCTTCCGGGCTGAATACGACGCGATAGCTCATCGCGTCTTGGCGTGTTCGGCGGCCAAGTGGGCACGCACCTGCAGTGACCTCTTCCCCGGCCGCGATCCGCGACCTCGAACGGTTACGAGCGTTTCAGTGAGGGGAAAGCCGCTAGACGGCGTTCGCCATTTGTACTAACGTTATCACTGCTCATCGTTCCGCCCGTCTGGGGCTGCGCGCTACACCGGAACAAGAGGCCATGTTGCGTCGCGCTGTAGAGGTGATGAGTGGAAGGGAGTGGCTGCTTCCTTTTTTTCCTGGCTAAGCGCAGAATGATAAGCATGTTTAACGTGTTTATCGAGAGGTGTTTATGATTGGGGTTCGTCTGTCCAGCGACATCGAGAAGCGTCTGGATGCGTTGGCAAAAGCAACAGGGCGCACGAAGACCTATTACGTCCGTGAGGCTATTTTGGAGCATCTGGATGATATGGAGGATGCTTATTTGGCCGAAGCAGCCTTGGAGCGTGTCCGGCGCGGGGATGAGCGCGTATTAAGCAGTGAGGAATTCTGGCGTGGTCTGGAGGATTGAGTACGCGGAGTCTGTTCAGAAAGACGTACGGAAGATTGATGCACAAGAGCGTAAACGCATCCGAGATTTTATCGAGGTTAAAGTGGCCAACCTAGAGAATCCCCGCAGTTTGGGTAAACCGCTTTCAGGGGGTCTCAGCGGTCTCTGGCGTTACCGAGTAGGAAGCTTCCGTATTGTTGCGAATATTGAGGATCGCGATGTACGCATTCTCGTCGTGAAAATCGCCCACCGGAAAGAGGCTTATCGTCAGTAAATAAGTGCATTAGAAGGTTTCTTTGCTTGCCGAAAGCCGCCTAGACAGCGTTCGCCATTTGTACTAACGTTATCACTGCTCATTTTTCATGCTGGGGATGCTTCCATGACGACGAAGGTTGTTTCTTCTACTCATCGTTCCGCCCGCCTGGGGCTGCGCGCCACACCGGAACAAGAGGCCATGTTGCGTCGCGCTGCAGATGTAGCGCACAAATCTCTGACCGATTTCGTTTTAGACAGCGCCTGCCTTTCCGCCGAGCAGACCTTGCTCGACCAGCGGTTGTTCATGGTGACTGGCCGACAATATCAGGACCTGCTGGATTTGTTGGAACAGCCGGAACAGGTCAACGAGGGCCTACGGGATCTGTTCTCCCGCAAGGCGCCGTGGGATGTATAACGCGCCCGTCCCGCTGGGGCCTCAGCACAAGCTCGATGATTTCGATTGCGGCAAACCGGCCCTCAACGACTGGTTGATTCACCACGCGCGCATGGCTGCGGGGAGCGGTTCGGCCAAGACATTCGTCGTTGCGGATGATGGCTTGGTGGTGGGCTACTTCAGTCTCACGGTTGGCCAGGTGGACACGTTGGATGCGCCAGTGCGTATTCGTCAAGGCATGGGGCGCTATCCGTTGCCTGTGGTCATTTTGGCGAGGCTGGCCGTATCACAACAGGAGCAAGGGCGAGGCATCGGTTTTGGTCTGCTGCAGGACGCCATTCGGCGCACATTGCTGATCGCCGAGCAGGCGGGTATCCGGGCGATTTTGACCCACCCCATTGACGAGGAAGCGTCTAGTTTCTATCTGCGTTTCGGGTTCGTCCCATCACCGCTGCAAGACCAGCAATTATTGCTGCTTCTCAAATAGGAAGAATTCCGACGATGGCGCTGTTTTCCACTACAATACGATACTAGGGGTGGTGGCGCGCAAGGAGTTCAGTTCATGGTGACTGGGGGAGATATCGGGGTATCCTACGCATCGGTGCTGGTGCTGGCCGGAGGGCGGGGAAACCGGTTGGAAGCACCCGCAGGTGACTCAAGATGATGGACCCTTACGATCATGTTGATGTCTGGCTCAACGCCGTGCAGGACCTGCTGGGTTTCTACAGCGAGGCGGTGGTCGCGAACTTTTACGACACCCTGATGCGTGCCGAGGCTTCGGCGCAGATCCTGAGTTTCCTTTCCGATGCCGAAATGACCCATCTCAAGGCCTGTCAGGTGCGTTATCTGACGCGGATTCTTTCACCGGGTCTCAGCCAGGAACAGCATATGTCCATGGCGAGAGAGGTCGGCTTGCACCACACCTGGGTTGGTTTGCCTGCGGACGTCCTGGCCCAATCCTTTCAGGTCTATCGCGCTGTGCTGGAAGACGCCATTTATTCCGATTTGACCAACAGCGCCACGTTGCAGTCCATCATCATGGAGCGCCTCAGCAATGATCTCTCATGGCAACTCATGGCCTATACCGAGACCGAAAATGAACGGGCGAATACCCTTGAACATATTAGACAGATCATTTCCGCAACCATTAATCGAGAAGACATCATACGGGAAACACTGCAGCGTATTGTCAAAGTTCCAGGGATCGCCGGCGTCGAGATCATTAGTGTTGGAGAAAAGTACGGTCTGCATTGTGAATTGGGTTTCGGCCATACGTGGTGTGCTACCAACCCAAAGAATTTATTATTGCAGGCTTGGCTTGACGAAAAACCAATTCATATCAACAGCATTCAGAAGGAGTTGGCGCCAGAGGCGTGGGCCAAAGCCCAAGCCATCGGCCTACGTTCCATGGCAATACATCCTATCCTGAGCGCTACCGGAGCTCCGCAAATGCTCATGGCCTTATACAGCCCGTGGCCGGGATATTTTCATCCGCCCCGGCAACAGAGCTTTTGGGTATCTCTCGAACAACACTTGGGCGATCGTCTGGAGATGTTGAAACATGGTTCCGTTATCCGTCCCGCTCCTTCCGGCAGTTTGCGGGATCCCTGAATATGGGCTGCGTGGCGGTCTTTCCTTTGGGAGTTCTGCCTGAGTGTTTCTCTTGATCTTGACGATCCTCAGGAATACATCAATACTACAAAAAACATACAGGAGTTGGATAATGGAAATGCGCCAAGATCACGTCATCCGCCTGCTCGAAGCCTTGGCGTCGCCCGTCCGGCTGGATATTTATCGCCTGCTGGTGGAGCACGAACCCGACGGTCTCGTTGCCGGGGATATCGCCGTACGGCTCGATATTCCCGGCAATAGCATCTCTTTTCATCTCAAAACCCTGCAATATGCCGGCTTGGTAAGCGGCCATCGGGAAGGCCGCTACCAACGCTACCGGGCCTGCCTGATGGCGGCAGAGGGGCTCATTGCCTATCTCACGGACAACTGTTGCGGACATCGGCCGGAACTATGCGCTCCGTGCGTGACCACCGACGTAAAACCTTCCCTTTCCTGCGCAGCGTCGAGGACTTAATGAAAACCCTGAACATCCTGTTTTTGTGCACTGGCAATTCCTGCCGTTCCATCCTTGCCGAAGCCACGTTCAATGCCCTCGCGGGTCCGCACATGCATGCCATGAGCGCCGGGAGTCACCCGACGGGGTTTGTGCATCCCCGCTCGCTCGCCCTGCTCCAGCGCGCGGGTATCCCCACGGCGGGTCTGTACAGCAAATCCTGGGATGACCTGCCGGGAACACCGGACATCGTCATCACCGTCTGCGCCAGTGCCGCCGGTGAGACTTGCCCCGCCTATTTCGGTCCGGCGATCCGCGCCCATTGGGGCGTGGACGATCCCGCCAAGGCGACGGGTAGCGAGGCGGAGATCGAGGCGGCCTTCACCACCGCCTACCAGATCCTGCGTCGTCGGATCGAAGCCTTTCTGGCCCTGCCCTGGACCCGGTGGGAAGAAGGTGGCGACGTGGCCCTGCAAGCCGAACTGGCGCGCATCGGTGAACAGTAACTTTTCAGACGGCATCCATCCTTTCAGGAGACTTTATCATGACCAAAATCCGTGTGTACGATCCCGCCATGTGCTGCAGCACGGGCGTATGCGGTCCGACCGTAGATCCTGCGCTGGTACGCTTTTCCGCTGATGCGGACTGGGCGAAAGGCCAGGAAATCGATCTGCTACGCTACAACCTCGGTCAGGAACCCATGGCCTTTGTCAACAATTCGGTGGTGAAACAGTTTTTGGATCGCTCTGGCGCCGAGGCATTGCCGCTGATTTTGGTGGAAGGGGAGATCGCCCTGGCCGGGCGCTATCCGACCCGTGAGGAACTGGTCCGCTGGGCCGGGTTGGCGGCGGTGCCGGCCATGAAAAGCCCTGCTGGCGGCTGTTGCGGTGGCAGCGGCACCTGCTGAACGGTCCATCGTTATGCTTTTCCTGAAAAACCCGCCCACCTTTCTGTTTTTCACTGGCAAGGGTGGCGTTGGCAAAACCTCGCTGTCCTGCGCCACGGCCATCCGTCTGGTTCGCTTGGGCAAGAAGGTCTTGCTGGTGAGCACCGACCCGGCGTCCAACGTCGGTCAGGTGTTCAGTCAGGAAATCGGCAATAAAATCACCGCCATTTCCACGGTACCAGGGCTATTCGCCCTGGAAATCGATCCGCAACAGGCGGCACGAGAGTACCGGGAGCGCATTATTGGCCCGGTGCGCGGCGCGCTGCCGGAGGCCGTGGTCAGTGGCATCGAAGAGCAGCTCTCCGGGGCCTGCACCACTGAGATCGCGGCCTTCGACGAATTCACCGCTTTGCTGACCGATGCGACGCTGACGGCTGACTACGATCACATCCTCTTCGATACGGCGCCGACTGGCCATACCATCCGTCTGTTGCAATTGTCCGGCGCGTGGAGCGGCTTTATCGAGAAAAATCCGGAAGGCGCGTCGTGCCTTGGTCCCCTGGCGGGCCTGGAAAAGCAACGCCAGCGTTATGCCGAAGCGGTCAAGGCGCTGTCCGATCCCGAGCGCACGCGCCTGATACTGGTCGCCCGCGCGCAGAAAACCACGCTGGCCGAGGTCGCACGCACCCACCAGGAACTGGCCGCCACCGGCCTGACCAGGCAGAACCTGGTCATCAACGGTGTGCTGTCGGCAGAGGAAGCCGCCTACGACGCGCTGGCCGCTGCCATACGTCACCGCGAACAAGCGGCCATAGCGGGTATGCCCGCCGCGCTGCGCAACCTGCCTGTCGATCAATTGCCGCTCAAGGCATTCAATATGGTCGGCGTCGAGGCGCTGTGCAGCCTGCTCTCTGATCAAGACGAGAGCGCCCCCGCCGGTAACGGTGCGCCTCCCGCCAAATGCGCGGACCTTCCGCAGTTGTCGGCGCTGGTGGAAGAGATCGCGGGAAGGGGGCGCGGACTGATCATGATGATGGGCAAGGGCGGTGTCGGTAAAACCACTCTGGCGGTCGCGGTGGCGGTGGCGCTGGCCGAACGTGGCCTGCCCGTTCACCTGACCACCTCCGACCCCGCCGCACATCTGTCCGACACGCTGGCCGGTTCGCTGCGCCATCTGGAAGTCAGCCGCATCGACCCGGAGGTGGAGACCGAGCGTTATCGCCGACATGTGCTGGACGCCAAGGGCCAGGACCTGGATGCCGAAGGCCGTGCCATGCTGGAAGAAGACTTGCGCTCGCCCTGCACGGAAGAAATCGCGGTGTTCCAGGCGTTCTCGCGCGTCCTCCGTGAGGCCGACAAGCAATTCGTGGTGATGGACACCGCACCAACCGGGCATACCCTGCTGCTGCTGGACGCCACCGGGGCCTATCACCGCGAAGTGACCCGCCATGGCGTCGATCCGCAGCTGCATTACACGACGCCGATGATGCAGTTGCAGGACCCGGAACGGACGCAAGTGCTGATCGTGACCCTGCCGGAACCCACCCCGGTCCTGGAGGCCGCGCAGTTGCAGGAAGACCTGCGTCGCGCAGGCATCGAACCGTGGGCCTGGGTCATTAACAGCAGTCTGGCTGCCGCGCCCACTGCGTCACCGCTGCTGAAGCGGCGCGCCGCTCTGGAGGTGGCCCAGATCGAGGCGGTTCGCACCCGCCATGCCAAACGCATCGCCCTGGTGCCCATGCAGACAGAGGAGCCGGTGGGTATAGACCAGTTGCGCTCGCTGCTGAATCCGGCACCGTGACCATCACCCTGGGCGTGTGCCGGACTATTTAGGCTTGAAACTATTCCACGTCGCCTTGTTCGAGTGCTTCTCTAAAATGCATGTCGGCCTTGCCTTCCTGCATAAATTTATAAAGAAAACCTGCGACCAATCCTCCTAAAGGTGTCGCAATGAGATAAACCCATATATGCGGGTAGTAATCACCGGCTACGGCGGGTCCTAACGTCCGCGCTGGATTGACACTGGCACCGGTTAGTGGGCCCATGAATGTGACGATCATGACCAAGGTAAAGCCTATTGCCAGTGGTGCGGCATTACCCGCACGATCGCTCATGGCCGTATGCAGGGCGGTGGTGGTTAAAAAGAACGTCCCCAGCGCCTCCAGAATGAACCCATCTGGGACAGAGATAAGGTCGGTGTTTATGGTAGTGGCGCCCAAGTGGCTCATTTGCCCGTGTAGTACAGCAAGAAGGGCAAAGCCGGCAGCAATTCCGCCAAAGACCTGAGCGATCATATACATTCCCGCATCACGCCAACTGATTTTACCTGCTATGGCGCCTCCCAGAGTGACGGCAGGGTTCACAATGCCGCCGCTAATATCCCCGAACACGTAAGCCGCAATCATGATGGCCAGACCATTGGCCAGAGCAATATCTATAAGCGGCTTACCCATAGCCGCAGCGCCACCGCCAAAGAAGATAAGTCCAAAAGTACCGATGAACTCTGCCATCATTTTTCGTGTTATCTGGTGCATAGATGATTCTCCATAGGTATAGGATGATGATTCATAGAGCTGGGGGCATTCCTCATTCAGGACGCAAGGTGCCATTGAAAATGAGAAGCGATATTATTGTTACAATTGCCTAGTTACAGAACAGCTATCGATATCTAGTCGTTCAATACATAGAACAGGCCTATGACATCGATTGTTTTAGAAGGTTCCCAGGTATTCCTGAAAAAATAGGGTGCGACAATTTGCCGCAGTGTATGCTTAAGTAACTTTTGGTATGGTAGCGTTCAAAGCTGGAGCAGGATATATGGCCTTGATGAATGCTATAGATTGCATAGTAATGTGCTAGCAATGGACACTGGTGTGGGCATGGGAGGTAAGTTGAATGGCAAATGCAACATGTAATGAAGGTGTTGTATCAGTAAAAATATGGGACCCATTTTTGCGTGTTCTACATTGGTGGCTGGCCATTACCCTGATGGCGCAATTCGCCACCGGGACAATTTTTTTTGTTTGGGGTGACGAACTGTCCAATGCCATGATGTTTGGTGTAAATGTACCCCATTTTTATATAGGATACGCATTTGCCACTGCTCTGGCGCTACGGATCGTCCTGCTCTTTGTGGGGCCACAGACGTCACGCTGGCGAGATCTGCTGCCTCTTACCCCAAATCAACGGCGCGACTGGCAGAAAACTTTCCTCTATTACATAACCCTGTTTCGCCGTCCATGCCCGCCAAGCCTTGGGCACAACGCTTTTGCTGGACCCGCCTACATTATTTTCTTTCTTATCGCTGCAGCACAGGTTGCCATAGGTATTTTTTTATCGTTTATGCCAGGCGGCACAACGCAGATGAATTCCCCATGGATGACAGTTCATGAATATTTATTCTTTGCATTGATAGCTTTTGTTGTTGTTCATCTGGCAGCGGTTGTTGCGCGCGAAATAAATGGCCGGAACAACATAGCATCAGCCATGATTCATGGGTATAAAGAGTTTACAGAGGCGGAATATAAAGAGCTTATATTGAATCATGATGAAAATAATAACCCGTCATTTACGGCAGGCGACATATCTCATGCACATACTGATAACGGTTGAAATGTAAAATGTTTATCACTTATTCACACATGCCAGACAATTTATATCATTTTATCAAACGTCAGCTCCAGATGTTGGCATCTATTATTATGATAACATCCCTATTTTCAGGAGTTGCGCTTGCGGCCACCGCACAGGTGGGCGAATGGTCAATCACAGGACTGACGCCAGGGGTGGCACGGATAGTTGGCAACACGAAATTCTCAAGTGATGCAACCAAGGCCGCTATAGAAAAATCTGTAAATGCCGCTGCGGCTCTCGATGGGTATTCAGATGCACACCTGGGCGCGTGGGAAGGGAAAACGATTCACTCCAGCCTGCAAAGCATTTCGGAGTACAACAAGGCTGGATATCGATTGTTAGAATATAATGGACTGATTCTATTGTGCTTTATAGTTTTTTTCGCAGCCACCGATGCACTGCTGACCATATCCGGCAAAAGTCAGAAAAAAAACCGAAGCATGACTTTTATTCTGCATGGCGCAAGAATCTTGGCTGTGGCGCTTTCATGCGCGCTCATTGTGCTAGGGTATTTTCATGTTATGGACTCGATAAACTGTTCACAGTGTTCAGTGGAAGTGAGTCACCGGATACCTCTTCTTTTGTGGTCACCCATGCTTGGAATATTGTTGATATCACTAATAGCTTTTTATACGTCAGAAACGTACCGCAAAAAGCATGACAACGGCAGCAATATAGGATAAACATCGCCAACGCCGCGATCTGTTTGTCCTGATAGGTGATGGGCGCTTATTTGCGAGACGGCCAGTGTGTGGCATACTCCGTTGACATTAATGGGCACTCATATTTGATTCTCCGGCTCCCCGCTCCCAGTCTGGAGACCGGCGTCGATCAAGGACTCCATCTCATGTCAATGCAGCAAGGCATATCTCCCGCACACACCAGTCCTACCGAGAACCTCATCGATGTGCGTGGCATGTCCAATGCGGTGGCCCAGCCTTTGGTCTACGCCGCCACGATCCGGCTGGCGATTGGCCAGCGTGTGCAGGTGTTGGCGGACGCCGACCCCAGTGCCATGATGCGGGCGGTGGCCTTTCAGTTGCGCAATGCCATCTCCTGGCGTTTTGAGACCGACGGCAAGGTCTGGCAGATAAACATACAACCCCGTGCCGAAGCGGAAGCCAAGGACGTAGTGGATCTGCTGACTTGGGACCATTACCGTCTGGATCGCCAGTTCGCGGACATATTGGCCGCCGCCAACGAAAAGCGAATCGCGGATGCCGAAAGCATCTTCAGCGACTACTGGATCGGTCTCCGCCGCCATGTCCACCTGGAAAACAATGTGCTCGGCCCGACTTTGGGTGGCGGCGAGGAAAAAGGTCCTCTTGCTGACATGCTCTTTGAGCACGACAGCATCATCGTGCAATCTCGACTAGTGGAAGAAACGCTGCTGGAAAAGGATTATGACCTGTTGCCCGCCATCTGCGCGGTACTTTCCGGCTCACTCGCCAAGCACGAAAATCGCGAGGAAACCACCCTCTTCCCCATTTGGCAAAGCACCGACAACAGCGACCGGGGCCGCGCCGCCGAGTTCCTGGCCCGCGCTAAAGAGTTGCTGGCGGGGGCGGAGGACCAGCAAATCGACAAGGAGTTTTCTCCCAGTCTCAGGCCAGACTAAATACAGAAAACGCCGCGCGAGAAGTTTAGCCCTGATAAACACCCATGCGGCGCTGTCCGCGCACCAGCAACCAGCGACCAATCAGGATCAGAATTAACACGCCCGTGGTGATCAGGAAAGCCGCGGCAAATGCGATCCTGTGAGATTCAGCGAAAGGTTCGTTGATGAAGGTCCAGACGACGTAAGTCAGATAACCGATAGGTTCTTTGGTAAACTGGCCATTCCACATGTAATTGGACCAGCCCGCTGTATATAACAGAGGAGCGGTCTCGCCCATGGACAGGGCGACGGCGTAAAAAAGCCCCGTCATGATCGCCGGCGCGGCGCCAGGCAACAGAATACTCAGCACGACGCGTCCCTCCCCTGCACCCAGCCCATAACCGGCTTCGCGCACCGCCAGAGGAATATTGGCGAGCGCCAGTTCCGTGGAGCGGGCAATGTAGGGCAGCAGCATGACTGTCAGGGTGATGATGCCCGCGGCCACAGAGAACTGCCAACCCAGGTAAATGACCATGGTGATATAGCCGACATAGCCGAGCACGATGGACGGTATGCCAACCAGCACGTCCGAGAGAAAACGCAACACTTTTCCGGCGCCACCCCGACCATGCTCACTCAGGTAGATCCCCGCAGAAATACCAATCGGCGCCGCCAGAAGCAACGCCCCGACAGACATGACAAAGGTTCCTTCGATGGCGTTTTTAAGACCGCCGCCAATTCCGCTGGTAACCTCCGTTAGCAGTTTTGGCGTCAACGCGGGCCATGCGCGGATAATTACGTCCCCGATAATGGAAACAAACATCGTCGCGACAAAAAGAAAAGATAATACCACGAACATCCAGGCAAATACCGTCGTCACGCGCCGTGATAAAGATACCTTGAAGCCTCTCGCGCTGGACCTGACAACGATGTTGCGCCGCTCAATCGCCTTGGTTGCCATCAGCGCACCCTCGCCATCCACAACAACAAACGCGCCGCAAAATTCACCACCACGGTAATGAGCAGCAGCACGAGGGCCACTTCAGAAAGGGCCTCCACGGCCATGTTCGTCGGGTCCTGCAGCGCGCTGTCCAGTTGCGAGGCAATAAACGCGGCCATGGTGGAGATCGGCGCGTAAATATTATCAGGCAGATAATTCAGTGCGTTGCCACTAACCATGAGGACAGCCATGGTTTCTCCCAGGGCTCGGCCCAGGGCGAGAATACCCACGCCGATCAACACCGTCTTCAGTTTGGGCAGGGTGATATGCCAGAAGACCTCCAGGCGATTCAAGCCCAGGCTCCGGCCTGCTTCTTTCAATTCAGGTTCGGTCATCCGGATGGACTCGCGCAGGGTGGCGGAAATCAAGGGAATGATCATCACCGCCAGCACGAAAGCCGAGGTGAGCAGCCCATAACCGCTGCCTGGGTCACCGTTCAGGAAGGGAATAAAAGAAAACGTCTTGGCCACGAAGGGGAAAATGGTCTGGCCAAAAAGTGGTACGAGCAGCGCGTACCCCCACAATCCGTAAACGACGCTGGGGATCGCCGCCAGTAAATCGACAAAAAGAGACAAGGGCCCAGCCCAGGATTTACGCACGCCTTCACTCAAAAAGTATGCCGCACCAATGGCGATAGGCATCGCGATCAACATGGCGAGCGCGGAACTCACAATGGTACCGACGACCAGAAACCAGATGCCGTACTTCGCTCCCGGCATGACCTGCGTGCCATGTACCGTAACCGGGTTACCATAAAGATTGCCCAGGTTCCAGTCATTGGTCCACAAAAAATAGAATTGATTAAACTGAATGGCAGGCCAGGAATAAATGGCCAAAAATACAATCAATGAAATTAAGGAAAGCGGCAAAAAGCTGGCCGTAGAGATCAGAGCAACTCTGAACACAGGAATTTTCATCCAACGAATCTCCCGGCACTTAGAGTATCTGGATGGTCGGCATCAATAATCATAAAAATATACAGACAAGTCTGGCATAGGATATGGAAGAGCCGGGGACTAGCCCCAGCTCGGCACGACGTTTACTTAATTTCCGCAATCTGCTTGCGGGACAGCTTCACCGCACTATCAGGCAGCGGCACAAAGCTCACCGCGTCGATGAAGTGTGGCGCATTACCGCCCTTCGGATCAAGAGCCCAATTCAGGAACTTGCGCATGGCCGCAGCGACTTCCGCGTTGGGCTGCGTCTTGCTGACGATGGCATATTCGTAGTTGATGATGGGGTAGGAGTTGGCACCCGGCGCATAGACCAGGCTGATGCGCTCGTCAGCCGGGGTCTTGCTGACCATTTCACCCGCCGCGGTCTTGGCATTCGCCACGGTCGGCAGCACGAATCTGCCAGCGCGGTTTTTCAACATGGCCATCCCCAGATGGGCTTCTTCCACCGGCTTCTTCCAACTGATGCCGATATAGGCGATGCCGTAAGGCGTCGTCTTCAGAGCCTGTACCATACCGGGGTTACCTTCCGCACCGATGCCACCAGGAACTGCCGGCCAGCTCACCGTCGTGCTGTAACCGATGTTCTTGCTCCATTCCGGCGAGGTGTCGGACAGATAGGTGGTGAAGATGAAGGTATCGCCGGAACCGTCGGTACGATGCACGGGAATAATCTTGTGGTTGGGCAGCTTCATGCCAGGATTCAGCTTGGCAATGGCCGCGTTATCCCAGTTGGTGATCTTGCCGGAGTAGATGCCGGCGAGCACCGGACCGGACAGTTTCAGATGCACATTGTTCAGACCGGGAACGTTGTAGTTGATCATCTGGATGGAGATGGCCAGCGGGATGTTCAGGATATTGGCGTGCTGCTTGATCTGCGCATCGCTCATGTAGGCGTCGGAAGCACCGATCTGGGCCACGCCAGAGATCGCTTCAGCGATGCCGGTGCCGCTGCCCGTGCCCTGGGTGGTGATCTGAACGCCGGGGTTCATCTTGGTGTACACAGGAACCCATAGATTGAAGAGCGGGTACAGCAGAGTGGAGCCGGTTTCCAGCAGCGAGATGGTCGGAGCCGCCGAAGCAGGCAGGGCATACAGGGCAGAAAGGCCCAACGCGGACAGGACTACAGCGCCTTTGACACTACGCGACACTTCTTTTTTCAAGCGATACAGCATATAAGGCCTCCAAAAATGGCAAATACGTCGAGTTACGGCTTACCCATTGAACATCTCGCATCCAGATAGCACAAAAACGCTATCGTCAGCAAAACTCGAAAAGCAATTTAACACAGCAATATGACGGTTTAATGAAGTATTTGTGACATTTTTGTGACAACAAGGATGTCGACGGCATACGACCGCGCTCCATCTGCGATGGACATAAGCAAAGCCCGTCAACAGATCGGGCTCCAAGGTGCTTAACCGTAATGATCCATTCCGGCTACCAAGTCAGAATCCGTCCCGCGGCGGCCAGAGACGGCAAGGCGGCGCTCGGATTTATCAAGGGAACGGGCTTGCCCAGGTCATCTTTGGTCATGCCGTTGAGTTCCAGGGACTGCAGGCAACCGATGATCTGCACTCCGTTGTCTTCGGCCAATTTCATGAAGTCGGCGATATTCTTGCCACCGGCCATCGGAAATATGGTCTCGGCCTTGCCCTTGGCCAGCAATTCCGTGGCCGGACCGGTGAAATACATCACCACTTTTTGCTCCGCCGCAGCAGCCGTAGCGGCGAGAAAAAAGGCGGAAGGTAAACGCTTGGGATTTTCCGGACCGGTGATAAGGATGATAACGAGATCGGCTGCCTCAGACATTTTACACCTCCTGATGAACGGTTGATCGGACGGACGCAAGGCCGCGTTGCCCGGAACTGCGCACATTATAGCGCAGGCCACCCCTGATGCCGAATCTGTCCCAGCCGCGCCAGGGCCGCTGGCTGTGCATACCAAAGCAATTGCCCGCCCGTACCGGCGGAATCCAAGGCGATTGCTATGACGCTGGCTTTTTTGACCGGGAGAGATATACCCATCAACTGGGCACCCCAGACTCCGAGATGCGGTTGATGGCCCACCACAATCAGGGTATTGGTCTGCGGAGAAAGACTTTGCCAGTCATGGCGAAGCTGGCCGAGGTCGCCTGCCGGTATGGCGTCAGGATAGTTCGACACCGTCACTCCCAAAGCCTTCCCAATATATGCGGCTGTCTCCCTGGTGCGCAGCAGAGGGCTGCTCCACAACACCGCCGGTTTATGGACGCAGAGCGCTAGTCCCTCTGCCATTTCCGCCGCGCTCGCATGGCCGTGCGCGGTCAACTGACGTTCAAAGTCAGATCCACTATCACCTGCATCTTCTGCCTCAGCGTGGCGGACGAGTAATAGGTCCACGACGAATCACCTCCTGACCAAACCAGAAACGCGTGCCGGCGGCGGGCAAAAAACGGGCAAGAATGGTGACCATCGCAATGCCGATGAGCGCCGTCATCCATTCGTCCACCCGTACCTTCGTGCCGGGCCCGGTCCCAATAAAGATTTCCAGCCCTGCGAGTATCGCACCGAGGAAAATGGTGACCGGCCGCCAACCATAAGGCGTCAGTGCCGGCAAGAAGCGGGCAATGGCACCCAGCGCTGTGGCGGCCCACAGCGCATATTCGCCAGCATACACCCATACCATCTGCGGATTAACCGGCAAGTAGCGATTAATTACCAAGGTCGCGATATAAATGCACACCGTTACGAGCGCCCAACGCCACCAACCAGGGATGCGCCCCGTCACTCAGTGTTTCTCTTTTTTCGGCTGCGGGTCATAGGGGTTTTCTCCCTGCCGGAAGACCAGACGCAAGGGTACGGCTTCCAAATGGAGCGCGCGCCGAAAGGCGCTCTCCAAATAACGCTTGTAGGTGCCGGGCAAACGCGCCACCTGGTTACCGTGAAATACCAGGGTGATGGGATTTTCTCCGCCCTGATGACAATAACGCAGCTTGATACGTCGCCCGCCTACCATGGGTGGTTGATGCGTCTCGATCACGTCGGCCAGAGCGCGGTTGAGCTCGCCCGTGGAGAAATGACGACGGGAATCGATCCATAGCTGATCGATGCTTTTATAGAGATCACCCACACCCGTGCCATGCAGAGCGGAAATGGTGTAGATCGGTGCGTATTTAATGAAGTCCAGCCGCCTTTCCAGTTCTTGCTTTACCGCCTTGCGCTGTTCGGGATTCATCCCGTCCCATTTGTTGACTACCACTACAATGGGACGCCCCAATTCGACCGCCACCCCTACCAGGTGGGCGTCCTGCTCGGCGATACCCAAACGCGCATCGAGCACCAGCAGGACCACGTCCGCTTCACGCAGAGCACTCAGCGTCTTCAGCACACTGAGCTTTTCGAGTCCCTCGCCCACTCTGGCACGGCGCCGCATACCCGCGGTATCAATCATGACGTAGGGCTTGCCCTGGCGCTCGTAAGGAATGCGGATGCTGTCCCTGGTGGTTCCCGGCTCGTCAAAAACGAGGACGCGCTTTTCACCCAGCATCGCGTTGACCAGTGTCGACTTGCCCACGTTGGGCCGACCGAGCATGGCTATACGCGGCCCCTTCCCCGCCGTTGCGGCGGCTTCATCCTCAGGGCTGGGCAAGTCCGAAAAAATCGCCTCCAGCAGCGGTTCAACGCCGTGCCCATGGGCTGCAGAAATGGTGTAGGGCATACCCAAGCCTAGACGATGAAATTCAGGCAACTCGCTCACCGCGCCCTTCGCATCCATCTTGTTCACGACCAGATAGATGGGTTTGCCACTGCGGCGCAGTTCCTCGGCAATTTCTGCATCTTGGGCGGAAAGCCCTTCCTTGGCATCCACCAGAAAGCAAATCGCATCGGCCTCGGTGATAGCGAGGCGCGTCTGTACCGCCATAGCCGCCAGCAGACCTCCCCGTTCCTCCGGCTCGAAACCGCCGGTATCCACCACCAGATACCGGCGCCCTTC
>Ga0315298_1001973_pt1 | contig 36321 bp, 43 predicted proteins | sample WHS_1_MG_FD_203077 | JGI IMG/M metagenome (GOLD analysis project Ga0315298, IMG submission 203077) | Extremophilic microbial mat communities from Washburn Hot Springs, YNP, Wyoming, USA - WHS_1_MG | ecosystem: Environmental > Aquatic > Thermal springs > Hot (42-90C) | place: USA: Wyoming...
CAGGCATAAATCCTGGTTTTGGTCTCTTCGGCAAGATCCCCCAATCGTTTGACAAAGTTCTGCCGGTCTTTGTCGTCATTGACGATCCTGCGCTTTTCAATCCCCCGGAGGATAATATGGTGAAGGGTTCCAGGGGCATCGAGCCTCGCTTGGCGGGGCACAAAACCTCCTTCAGAGTTTTCGATTTTCGAACCATCTCTTCCATACCATAGTTATTCAACTTAGTCAACAACGTCCCCTATCTAACCATATCATTTCGAGTAAAATGGAGCCGGCGGGGGGATTTGAACCCTCGACCTACTGATTACGAATAATAATTTGGGCACTTATAGAAAGTCAAGTGAATTCAGCTAACTACAGAATTTACTTGACAAATCACTCACTTTCTATATTATACTGAATCACAGGTTTTTTGACATTTTTATAGGCTTTACAGCCACAAAACAGCCACACGAATTTTTACCTAATTTTTGGATTGGAGGTTTCTCAGATGCATGGCAAAAACGCAGCAACTATACAACAGGATCCTACCCAACAAGAAGAGAAAAAAATCTCTCCACCATTTGTGTCACCAAAAGAAGTAAAAAAACTTGAATCTCCAAAACCCAAACAGAAAAGGTATCCTCTGAGATATGCTCCCCATCGCTTCAAGTACTCTCCTGAAAACAAACCTCCAGAAGAAATAAACCGAAACTATGAAGAGATGCTTAACCAATTCTGGGATCTGGCTGACCAATTCTTCCTAAAATTCCGTACCCTCCTTTCTCATCTTGCTTACTTCTTTGCCCGTTATTTTCAGCTCACCGAGAAAGAACAACATCGACTCATACACGAGGTTAAGAATAATTTACCAGACTATTTTATTTATCATTTCCCTACTTGGATCATCCATCTCCTTTCAAAGCGCTCTAAAGAAAATCCTTTACTTAAATTTCTTCCTTTTACAGCAAAGATTGTATGGGATATACCAAATTTATTGGGGCCTCATGAGATAGCCTTATATGAGCTTTTCAAACATTACCCAGATAAAAACCTTCTACTTTCCTATATCGATAAGATCTTTGAAGACTCTTTTGTTGGTGTTGGATATGATCCCATTGATTATAATAAAATGGCCTCTTGGAAACCTTCAAAAAATCTCCTTGAGCTGATCCTGGCAAAAGAGCTTGAATTAAAGGGAGACCCAGCCTTCAAATCATACTTCATCAGCCTTATTTACCAATATTGTCAACTTAATTATTCTATAAAAATAATTCCCCCTAAGGTACAATTACAACAAAAAGAACAATATCCACCTCTCCAGCACTATCTTGATCTTAGGCGAGATCCTAAGAAATCTGAATCCCAAGCACTTCATGAATCATGCCCCGATGAGATTAACGACCTCCGAACACACAAGAGACGTATAGATCTCTTTCTTAAAGAACAGAAAAGAAACGAAGCTTTTAGAGAATGGATAATCAAATATCCACATCCACCAAAATCATCCTAATTTTATTTTTAATTTCTAAGGAGGTGCTTATCGTATGGGATTTTCAAGAATAAAAGGTGAATTAACCTCAAGAATTGGCCGCCGGGTTAGGTTTGGTGCTCCAAAGGATGTACTCCAAAGAGGAGGTAAGGCCGGTTACGGGACCATAATCGATGAAGTATGGGCAAATCCAGAAATTAACAAAAGTCCCCCAAGACCCCCCTCTTTTGAAAAACCTTGGGGAGATTATTCTTTCTGTTCCCAACTCATAAAATGGGATGACGGAGGGTATTCAATTCGTCTTGCTTACTATCGCAGGCGACCAGGCGAAGATTGGTGGGAATATGCTGCACAAATGACTGTAACCAGTGAATGGGATACAATCAAGGCACTTCTTGAAAAAACACTTGCCAAGGAAAAATGGTTTAAAGACAACCCAGAAGAGTAAGTAAAAAAGATAATTCATCTCCGCTTATTCAACCTCCTCTATTCTAAAAGTATGCTTCCTTTTCATTCAGACTCAAAAATTTTAAAACACCCAGACCGACGCCCTCTGCCTGAAAAACAGGTCTTCGATGTCGGTGGGGTTTTAAGTATGTCCAGGATTTTTCCCAATGGTTGCCAATACACACACAAATGGTCGCCGATGCAGGGGGTGGCAAGAGTCCCCCGCTGACCCTGTAACCCTGGACTACTCAGGGTTACGGCTTCAGTCGCTTACGCTCCTTGCGGGGTTCACCACAAGACGGTTTTTAAAAAACCAGTGGTTCACCCTGCCAGCGGGGGACTCTTGCCACCCTTCCGACGGCTAAAGTGTTTGTGTTGGCGACCTAACCTCAGGGAGAATTATTAAACTAACCCTTACCCACCTGGTAACCAACCATCATTAAAAACCATCTCAATTCAGGAGATCATCCTGTCCCATTCATTGGAAACCATTCAGGTCAAGGGTTTATTATTGACTTTTGAAAATCCTGCTCTTAAAACGCATCCTGGCGATTCGTTTTTTAGCGCAACTCCCTTAACATGGCTCTGGATAAGGATTTCCGGGGATTTTACATGCAACGACTACAACCGATAGACATTCTAAGGGCCTCTAAAAAGTGATTATTTAGCGATGATTATCCCACTTTCTCGGACCCCGCACTTGCTCAAACAAAAAAACCCCTGATAATCCACAGCCCCTTTAATATGGGATATTTCAACGCACCATATCACCGTACCGGGTGGAACCTTAACACTGATTTTTTACTGGAGTTCCTCATTTTTCTAATACGGGTGGTAGGTAAGAGGGCAATCTGGACGTAAGAAAAAATTTCGTTTTTTATTGCCCTAACGTCACCCCAGGTCTTTAAAAGTCTTTTAGGGTTCCCTTTTCGCCCGAAAGTCCTATTTTTTACTTATAAAAGAGTGCTTCTGTTAAGAAGCCTGAAAGGGCTGGCCTCCGTGTTAAGCAGGGGATTTGCCCCTGCTTAGCATTCGGCACTTTAGTGCCTCACCCTTCACCGTTGACGCCTCGACTTTCCTATCCGTCAAGTCTTAACGGCTAACGGTTCGGGCGGACGCCAGCCCTTTCAGGCTTCTTGTTGGTGCACTCTTTTTGGAAGATTGGGGGACTTTCGGGCGAAGAGGGGAGATAAAAATATTGCATATCATATAGAATTATTTATTCAATAACTCAAAACTTTATTCTACACCAAGATGGATTTTAAGTTTTACTAAATATCAATCTATCTGCTTTCTCAGGAAGGTCCAACTGTGAAGTGCCAACCTCTTTGTATTCATTCACCAAAAAACTCCTTTTGAAGCTCTTTAGGTAAAAAGTATATCACCCAACCAGCTTGTCTGAGCATTGCAATAGCTGCTTGTTTGGTCAATTCGTAAGTATGTAATAAGACAGGATCTCCTTTTCTAACTCCATAAAGTCTTCCTATAGGATCCTCCTGACCTATCGCAGACCTAATTGCCCAGAACTCACGACGGTAAAATTCATTAAGGACAGGAACATTGTAATATCTCCCTGATTTTGGATCCCACTTAGTAGCGATTGTTTTGAATTTCTCACGAACATATGACGTAGCACTATTTCCTTCTAACATCGTTACTCTGAGTATATCATTGTCCAAATCAATCCTGACAGAGAATTTATGACCAGTCTTAGTAGCTACAAGATCAAGTTGATAGTGGCGGATCTTTTTAGTTTTGATAATATCCTCAGCTACTGAGAAAGGATCTTCGTAATAAGCCCTCAGAAGAGAATCTTCTTTGGGAATAACAGGTGCAGGCTTTAACACTTCATAACTTCCAGAAGGAGGAGGTGCATTGCTGAAGTGAATCACTCCTGATTTATCAGTCCACTTGTAAATTAAATCACCCGCTAGGACATCAGACAAGAAGAAAAAAAGCAACAATAGCAAGACAAATTTGATTTTCATAGTTACACCCCTATGAATTAGATTGCCGACTTGCCCTCTCTTCATCGGAAGTTAAGAAAATCCCTATATGATTCACATTTCCAACCCCCTTTTTAATCGCAAAATTCAGGCCAAATTTTTAAGCACAAACCATCACTCTACCCTTTTCACAATTCTTTCATATGTTCAGCTTCTTTATCTTTGTTCCTCTCATCTTCCCCTCCTCCTCTAAAGATTAGCTTTTGCGTTTCCTCAGTAATTGGAATAGGAGGAAAGATATTAACAAGGCCGTCTTTAAGGCATAGACCAAATATCTTTTCCCAGATGTGAAAGACCGCCTGATTTTCCATCCCTCTTATCTTACGCCTTGCTTCATTAACGATGTTATCGGCTGCCCGCTGCAATTCGGCAATAGCCTCCAAGGGTGCAGGGAACCTATTTTCACTTCCATCTTTGTTTAGAAGGACCCCATAACCAGGAAGCAGTAAAAATCGCAAACGATCACCTCTCTTAATATCCAAGACTTCAGTCATTGAAGATGGAATGCAGATGTATAGGCTATTTCTCATCTTAACCACACTTCTTGATTCCATCCTTTTCTCTCCTACCCGGCCTCTCCCTATGGTGGGAGCCACCGCATACTAAGTATCATAAACTATTTAATACCTTTTTCGTTCCTATGTCAAGTAATTCTAAAAAACCCTGACGGCCAGACCAAACCATAGCGGTAAGTGCTCACCAAAAGTCACGCCAGCCCAGGGGTCGAACCTCAAATCGGTCGTTCAGCTATCGGCCTACCACACCAACCCTCGATACGCAGAACGCCCGAATTGAGAAACGTTCGACCGAGAAAGGGATGTCACGCCGCAAAAAACAACTTAAACAGTTTAGCTCACTGCGCTCATTTCATGAGGCCAGCGAGCTTATATCTTGCGTCGTGGCTCCCTATCTCTCCCCTTAAGCTGTCATGACTTTTGGAGAGCACATCAATCAGAGGCCGTCTGAAAGGTTGCTTCGCATCGATCATTTCTTTTTCCCTCTCCAACATCAGGTGAGAGAGGGGAAAAAGAAATATATGGTTTTTTGTGGAAAGGGGACTTTCGTATGAAAAAGAAAAAACTTGAATGTGAAAGCTTTTATCTCCCGGGCCTTCAGTTCAAAAGAAGGTACTTACCACCCTCAAAGATAATTGTTGAGCCTGGAAACTGGAAGGAAACACCTCTTTATTTAGCCACCACCAAAGACTCCTGGAAGAGAACCATGAATCTCTTCAATGATACTAAGGAGCACAAATCATGAGGAAAGACTTCGCAAAAGAGTGTTCTGGTTGTTGTTGGATGAAGAAGTCAGGAGAGCTTTATTTTGTCTGTATCTTTATTGAGTGCCCTTTTCATCCTCAGTATATCGGGCACAGCGAACAGTGTGAGAATGTAACCTGTCCAATAGCTTCAGACTTCGTAAGTTGAAGCGATTAACTTAACGCCCTAGTCAGGGTAGAGGAGGTTAAGACTATGGAGATCAGGTTTTCAAAGAGACCAAGACCAAAGATAACAGACCCTGAGTCTGTTTATAACCTTCTTCTGGACGCATTAAGGTTTGAATCTGAGATTGACCAGGATAAAGAGCACTTTTGGGTTATAGGATTGAACACTAAAAATCAGGTTGTTTTTTTAGACCTTGTTACTCTCGGAATACTGAATGCCTCCATCTATCATCCACGGGAAGTTTTCAGACTTGCAGTAATGAAGGGAGTTTTTTCTATCATCATCGCACATAATCACCCTTCAGGTGATCCCACTCCTTCAGAAGAAGATAAAAGATCCCAAAGCCAGTTAAAAGAGGCAGGTCATATCCTTGGGATCGAAATCCTCGATGATGTCATCATCACCAACGGCCAGGGGTTCTATTCTTTCGCACAAAATAGGACAGAGATTTGATACCTCGCGTGCTATCCTCTAACAGCCCTCAGCAAACTCTTTTTGTAGTCTCGGTGAAATGGGTTTATGTGAGTTTCCGATAAAAAGGGACAGAGTCAATGGTGAGTCTATCCTTGATCTTTGATTACTACTTTTTAATTGAATCTAATGCTTCTTCAACTTTCTTGGTTATTTTTTTGAACTGTTCTCCCATATATTCAGCCTCTCCACCCTTTCCTCCCCACAATGCTATAGCGATCTCTTTTGCAACAGTGATGATAATTTCTTCTCTGGTCATCCCCTCTCACCTCCTCTCCTGACTTCTTAGCATAACAAAATATTACTACATCTTAATAACGGAGTAAACATTTTTTCATCTTTAAAGAGTAAAAGAGTGTGACTTTTTCAAACTAACCATCCTAATAAAATCGAACACCTAAGGGGGGCATTCGCGTGCGATATCTACTATGAAAAATTTTTATAGTTTGAATCTAATAATACTATGGTGCGAACGACTTTAATGCGAACTATGACATTAACCTATTGAAATTATTAAATAAGTGTGCGTTCGCAAGGTAGGGTCATTCGCTGCGAACGACTTTTTAGGGGTTAAATATATGAAAATACTACATTTTTCAAATTCCTCCACTTCGTTCACAATTCGCTCTTTCCTTATATATCTCACGTGAATTCTTATTTTAGACAGAGACATAAGGATTATTACAATTTAACACTTGTTTATATTTTTTATAGGAGTAAGTCCTTCGCAAATACTCATCACGCCACCCTTAAAGTTTAATGACAATTTTTGTCACTATCTTATGACAAAAAGTCACATATGGGGGGATTATCAACAGACTACTTCGCTAAAGGCAGGCACGTCAACGCGGGCAAAATTCAACTTTCAAGGTGTAAAGCACTACTTCGCATAATACTTTTTTGGATTCCCAGATACTCCCGTCCCCTCGTTATAAATTCTCTCCTCTTCAACCAGTTGGTTCAGCACAGCACTCAATACATAGGAGGTCAGGTGGCTATTCTTTAGGAGTTTACTATGAAGGATTCCCGGTTCCCCCTTGATCATTTTAAGGACCTTCATCTTATTTTTCATCTCTGGCGTCAAGGCTAAATCATTTTCGATTGCCCTTTCTAAAGACCCTTTAAGGAACTCTCCAAGCAGAATCGCCTTGGTCATCGCTTCACTCGACATCTTGAGACCAAAACCCATAGAGAGATTGTAGATCATTGCAAACTTTAGGACTGAAACAGGGTCCCTAACAAAGAACGCCTGCCTTAGCCCACCATCTGAAGATTTTTCTGACTCTTCCTCAAACTTTTTGGCAAACTCCTCATAAGCAGCACGGCTTTTCCCCAGGTCTACAGGCCCTTCTACTCTTTTTAATTCGTTAAGATGGATCGTAATCCTATTGACCCATCCATCGTCTACAGGGTCAGGCAGGGCAATAAATTTCTCCTTCTTAGTAGGGATGATATAGAGAAACCTTCCAAAGAAACCTCCAAGTAGATCGGACTCCGTCATATTTCGAAATAACCACTCCGGTGTGCTCGCTGCCAAGATTGAGGGGGTAACACCTCGAATGTCATATTTCACGGATTTGATCTCCCTTCGATACCTTTGCGGGCAATCATAAATACGGGTAAACATCTCTTTGGCCCCAGCCATATATTGTTTGTTAAAGTATGAAATGATCGCCCCGAATTCGGACCAGAGAAAAAGGCAATTAGGCTTCTCTTGCAGCCTCCCCAGTAACCATTCCATCGTAAATTCATCAGGAACGATCAACTCTTCTTCAAACTTCTCTAACACCCTTCGAACGTTATTAATACAGGTGCTTTTCCTAAAAGCCCCGGATGGGCCTAAAAGGCAAATATAAAGATTGGGGTATAGCCTTATATCCCCAAAGGGGATCCAAACCCTTCCTCCCATTGAAGCACCTAAGATGACCAATGAACAGAACAGATGATAAAGGGTCGGGGCATCCGTAAACTCTTTGACAATGTCGATGTACTCTCTTATCAACCCACTCTCCGGTATTAAGACCTCTTGAAGGTTCATCTACAGCTCCCACGGATTCAATCTCCTTACGCTTAGAAGTAAAATTACATTCCCCTTATGGTCTATTGTACCTTTTTCAAATTCAATCCCCGACTCCATAAATAAATATATAGCCTTTCGTATTTCTTCTTCCTTCCTCTTCTTAAATTCAATCGAAAGGTATCTCCTTCCATCCTCACCCTCACCTAAAAAGAGGATCCTTCCTATCCCTTCAACCTCCGGGGCCACTCCTGGAGATGCCTCCTCCATTTCTTCTCCTCCTTTTCCTTTAAGGGGTCCCTTTTAGCCAAAGGGTTTTATATGCCCTTTTAAAAATCATTGCCTTAAAACGCATCCTGGCCATTTCATTACGTTGCGTTTTTACCCATTACCAGGGGTAACCCAGGTTTCAAACACATTTCCTTAGAATTTCACCAGCCTCAGATGCCTTTTCCTTTTAACTTTATTTCTCTCTTTAAACGCCTTTGAACCAGGATGTCTTCTGATGTACTCTTCGACATCCTCAAGCTTAAAACGGATGCTCCTACCCAAACGGTAATGCGTGATCCTTTCCGACTGGGTATACTGGTGGAGGCATTGTCGAGAGATCCCGAGAAATCTTGCCACTTCTTTGGCCTTTAATAGACGTGAAATGGCCATTTTCTCTTATCGCGCTCTATTAAAACATCTCCATCTTCAACTACTGGAAACAGATGAATTGGTTTGCTAAACCGCAGAAGTCCCCGTCTCCTTAGCCTCTCAAGAACAATATTGGTAATCACGCAGTCAATCCAATTTAACAGCTCCCCTTTTTCAGCACCTATCCTTCCCTTCGTCTCTTTAAGATATTTCAGGCATATCAGGATGACGATCTCTCCTATCCACTCCCTCTCTATCGCAATGCCCAGTTTATGAAGGATCTCTTCAGGCACCTCATCCGTGAAAACCTCAATGTAACTTAATCCCCACTGTACCAGATAATCAATAAATGAGCCCTTCTCCATGGCCTTTCCTCCACTCCTATCAATACCTATCTAACCAACGAAAGGTCAGCAGATCTAAAAAGAGTCTCTTCTTTCCCGGACCGGGTGATGCTCGATCCATCTCTCAATCTCCTCTGGGTCAAACCGCAACCGCCGCCCTACCTTCTTGTAGGGGATCTTCTTCTCATAGACGTAGTTGTAGATCCCGGAAACCGAAAGACTAAGCATCTCAGCACATTCCCTCGGAGTAAGAAGCTTCTTCATATCGTTTCAACACCTCCCTACTTTATCTATAATTTTCGATCATGGTCCCCATGATAATTCCTTACCATTAACTGTCAAGACATTATGTCGATTCGACATAATCCATATCTTCCCCTTGACAAACACAGAGACCTATATTAGTATAGACATCAATACTATCAATACTAATAAACTAAACATGGAAAGGATCCTCAGTTTATGCCAAAAAAAACCGCACCAGAAAAGAAGCTTCTTCAACTCAGGTTAGAAAAGGATGTTATCACTCAACTTAAGGTCAGGTCAGCTATGGAAGGCAAGACTATGACCCAACTCATAACCGAATGGGTGAGATCCTGGAAGGAGGTAAAGAAATAGACCGAGCGGGTGGGCCTGAAAGAGAGGTCCAATATGAAAGAAGAGATGATAAGTAAACTCAATGCGATCAGAAGGACAGCCGAGATCATCCTTGAGCATCAAAGCTCAAGGGCGTTTAAGAACCATCTCATCACCATTGCAGCAGAAAATATTATTGGTATTTGCAAGGATGCAATAGATGAGATCGAAAAGGTTAAAAAGGAAGAATAAAGAAGGGGACTCCGATGGCACCCGGCAAAGGATTCCATGAAGCCCCCAGCGAGTAAACCAGATAACCGGTCCACCCGCCGATCTATTTTTACCATATTTAAATAAGACATTTCAACTACAAACATCACAATGCCCCTCCAATTCATAGGGGAGGAAAGGAGGCTCTATGGGAGTATACAAGAGGGGAGAAACTTACTACATACTTTACTATTATGATGGACGTAGAATCAGGGAGAAAGTAGGCCCTAATTATGATGAGGCCCTTGATGCCTTCTATTCACGCAAGGGCGATATCGTAAAAGGGAAGTTTGATCTACACAAGGTTAAACCACCACCGCTGTTTGAAGACTTCACCAAGAAATATTTAGAATGGGCAAAGGTAAACCATCGTTCTTATAAAACATTTGATGAACCAAGAATCAAATGTCTCCTTACGTTCTTCAAGGGAAAACGACTTAACGAGATCAATCCTTGGATAATTGATAAATTCAAACAGGTCTCCAAACAAAAAGTATCCCCTTCAACCATTAACCTCGAATTGGCCGTCTTATCTTCAATGTTTAGTCGAGCCATTGTTTGGGGACTATTAAAGGAACATCCAATGAAATGGCATAAAGTGGAGAAGTTAAAGACCGAAACCCAAAAGGAAAGAATCCTCACAGAAGACGAAGAACAAACCTTACTTGCTTCTTCTTCCGGCTGGCTTAGGGATATGATCATCTTGGCCCTCGACACAGGGATGAGACTCTCAGAGTTAACACATCTAAAATGGCAGGATGTGGATTTAACTCGTCAGTTTTTAACTGTAAGAAATACAAAAAGTGGAAGAGACCGGAAAATTCCCCTCACCTCAAGAGTTATAACTACACTGTTAAGAAGGAAAAATCTCTCATGCATTTCTAATTTTGTCTTTCCTCCTGGTAAGGGGAACCACCTTTGGCGTGTACGTTCCGCCTATGTGAGACTTTTAAAGCGTGCAAACATTAAGGGCTTTCGTTTCCACGATCTACGACATACCTTTGCCACAAGGTTAGTCGTTGGAGGTACTGATATCGCAACAGTTCAAAAACTCCTTGGACACCAGGATATTCGTATGACCCAACGATATTCCCATCCATCGTCAGATGACATGAAAAAAGCTATTCAAACCTTAGAGAAAAAGCAAATCCACAGCCACAAAACAGCCACAGATATAGAAATGGGGTTAAAGGTCATCTACCTAACCCCTTGATTTTATTGGAGCCGGCGGGGGGATTTGAACCCTCGACCTACTGATTACGAATCAGTTGCTCTACCGCTGAGCTACGCCGGCATTTTCTTCTTATTTCAAGCACTTGCAAAATCACCATTAATGGCTTTTCCTTCAATTGTGACTAAATTGTGACTAATTTTTTCCAAAATTTCTACTGCATCTCTTAATGATTCGGGATAATGATGGGCATATCTCTGAGTCATCGCAGGTGTTTTATGCCCTAACAATCTCTGAACTTTGTAAAAGTCAGTCCCTACCTGGATTAATCTCGTTGCAAAAGTATGTCTAAGGTCATGCCAACGAAAGTTTTCTATCCCTGCCTTTTCCAGTGCCTTTTTAAAAGCATGGTCAACACTGGTCTTGAGATACATTGTATGGGATGAAGTATAAAATACAAAATTCGTTTTAATGGATTTTACTTTTGACTTATTTCTCAATATTTCAAATATTATCCCATTGATAGGGATAGTCCTCAATTCTTTATTTTTAGATTTAAAGATTGTAATTGTCTTCCTAAATAGGTCTACCCCCTTCCATTCAAGAGAGAGAATCTCCCCAAGCCTCATCCCGGTATTTAAAGCAAAGATTACCAGTTCCCTTAACCAATCAGGACAAACTTTTAAAAGCCTCTCTTCTTCTTCAAGGGTTAGCCAACGGTCTCTCTGATTTTCTTCTTTTTCCATCGAAACCTTTAAAACTGGATTTTCCCTTACCCACTCCCACTCTTTAACCGCAAGATTAAATGCCTTCTTCATCGTCGCAAGCTCTCGATTAACCGTAGCAGGCTTAACTCCTTCACTAACTCTTTTAATTTTGAATTCGTTAATAATTTTTGGCGTAATCTCACAAAGCAAATAGTCACCTAAATAAAGGATAGGTTTCTTAGCATACCCTTGAAATGATTTGGCTGAAACTTTTTTTGAAGCATATTCATTGAGATATTTCTCCATCATTTCCCTGAATGTTTTTTCTTCTCCTGGTAATCTTTCAAACCATTTTCCTTCCGCAATCTCACCCTTTATCTTGTCATAAATTCTTTGAGCCAACTTCTTATCTCTTGTTTCAGTTGATTCTCTATATTTTTTTCCCTTATAAGTAAAGCTCATCCACCAGACCTGGCCTCTACGATAAATTCCCATCTTCAACCTCCTTTCCGAGACCCCTTGATTGGTCTGGTTCCCCGTGAAAAGGAACATATAAATTTTTTTTGGCTTCGTCAATAGTTTTTTTAATAAAAGAATCAAGAGATGGTCGTTTTATTGACCTAATAATCTCTTTTGCTTTTTTATCACCGCTCTTTTCTTTTTTATGAGATTTATGAGATTCCATCCAAAATTCGACATCTTCTAATTTAAACCTTATGAGGCGACCAATCCGATAATGGGGAAGCTCTCCATTCTCAACAAGAGAATAAAGAGTGCTTCTCTTCATTTTTAAAAATTCACCGAGTTCGTCTATGGTTAGATATTTATTTAGATGGCCTTCAGACATACCTCACCTCCTGAGGCCACAAAGAAAGGGCACAATGGATTTAGATTAACTCCTTCTAATCAAAGAAGGATAAAATTCCTTCTACCTGTGCCAAAAAGGTGTGTCATGGCACATCCCTGTGCCACCCGCTGACACTTGAAAAATCTGCATTTGGCACAGTTTTGACACAGGTAGTGTGCCATGGCATATGCCAAAGTATTCACTACATTTTTGACATAGCAAAGTTTTTGATATTTAAAAGGGTCTCTTCAATCAAATCTCGTATTTCCTCTTTCTCAATTCTTGATTGTTTAATTGCCACTTTAAGGTCTTCATCATCACTCCCAACTTCCTCCTCTTCCATTTCTTTCAGCCATTTTTTTTGAAGTTTTCCTATTTCCTTTCTGACCCAGAGTAAATCTCCAAAAAGAATCTGCAGGTTTTCTTTTTTGAATTTTCCTTCTTGGATTTTTTCATACCAATCCAATACCGTTGCCAATGCATTTCTTAAAATATCAACCTGTTGCTGGATAGTTTCGTCGTTAGGCATTTTAGAAAGAAGACGGGATATAAAGTTCTGAACCTCAAGGTTTTCTTTAATCCATTCTGCCAACTCATATAAATTTTCAATTAACGAAAGGATATTTCCATCCGGTTTTGTCTCATTGCCAGATTTAACTTTATCCACATCTTCTTCTACATTTTCAATTAGCACCAACCTTATTCCATCTTCACTTTTTGATTTTAAAGAGCCATCCTCGATTCTTCTCCAAATTGTTCTTCGAGATAAATTTAGGATTTCCATAGCTTCGCTAATTGTCACCCAAGGCATGCTTTACCCCCTATTTTCCATCTCGTCCAAAATATAAGCCATCTGATTAATCCTTTACGTTCACAAAACACCTGATTAATGAATCGCTATTTGCTTAAATTTTGTCCCTTGATTTTCAAGGGTTTCCTGACCTAAATTTTTTAGAGTTTTATGAACCCACCCTATACTTACATTCATAGCCTGAGCAATTTTTTTTATCCCTATCCCTTCCCGTTTTAATTGAACCAGCTTATCTAAATCAACTTCCAAGGGTTTCCTTCCAAGCCTTTTCCCTTTCCTTACTGCATTCTTTAGTCCCTCTCGGACCCGCTCCCGAATGATATCCCGCTCAAATTCCGAAAAAACTGCCAAAAGATTGGCCAGTAAGCGTCCCTGAGGACTTCCAAAATCGATAGCTTCGGTTAACGAAACTAATCGGATATTCAAAGCCTGAAGTTCCAAAGCCAGCTCTACAAAATGATGAAGAGACCGAAACAATCTATCAAGTTTCCAGATAACAATAGTATCAATTAATTTCCGCCTACAATCTCTCATCAAATCTTGAAGCCCAGGTCGGGCGATAGTGCTCCCGCTGAACCCCTCGTCCAAATATTCACGATAAATATCCCATCCTTGCCTTTCTATATATTCCCGTAAAGGAACAAGTTGAAGGTTTATATCTTGATTCTTATCAGATGTGCTAATTCTTGCATAAATCCCAGCTTTCATAAGTGCCCCTTATAAATCATAGGTTCATTAATTCGTTTACATATTTTTTGAATAGGGGAAATCCAAAATCCATATCATTCCTTCTCCATCTCCCCTAAAAACCTCTTTAAGAAAGTAAAAAGCATTAGATTAAGGCGACTAATCCCTGAACTAAAAAGGGTAAGGCTAAAGAGAAGAAAAAAGAGCCATCCTCGTAAAAACTCCACGATCAGAAATTGAATTTTTTCTTTCATCGAGAAAGACCTCTTTATTGTTTTTACTGGTTCTGAAAAAATTCCTTCTTCATCCATCTTTTGGCGAAATCCTCAGTCTTCTTTTTGAATTTATTTAACTTGTTAATTTCTTCAAGATGCTTTTGAATTTCATTATTGAAAAGATCAATATCCAGTTCATTTCCAATCCCATCACGAATTTTCGCTTCAAGGATATCAGGTCGAAGGGCATCAAGCTCAACGGCAAGCTCACCATAATTTTTAACATGTTTATTCGCACGGGTATCAGATTTTTTGAGGGCATTTGGATTGTGAGGCAACTGATATTTAAAAACATCCTCTTTGGTTAAGGCAACCCTTTTAAATTCAACTGAATCTTCGAGAATCATGAACTCATCGAGTAAGGTAATCTTCATTGAATCAAACATCTCAACACCACTTGGATCAAAGTCGCCAAAGTAGAGCATCACGGTTTTTCTTTCAGATTCTTCAACCCTTTCGGCGAAATCGTGTAGAAAGCTGACAGAACTGAACCCCCGGCAAACAACCACAGGAACTGTGTATTGGCTTGCGACCCGTTTAAAAATCCCAGAAAGTGCATCCTTTTCGATCCAGATTTCGATCCTTTTCTCCTGGCTTTGCATCAGATCACGTGTATAGCCGGTCAAAAAATACTTTAGCGAGGCCCTAATGAAGGATTCACTATCTGGCCATCCCGTTAAATCATGGAAGACTCTGACCCGATCCTCTATTGCCTTCCAAGTGATATATCCTTCGATCCTTGCCCATTTTAGGAGGTTTGAAAGCATCGTATACTCACTGGTTGTGTTTTCAATAATCTGCTTCGAAACCAATTGGTAGAAAATCTGCCTCAGAGTTAGAGGTAGATAATTTTTTAATTCTTCCAGCGTTCTTTGGATTTCAGTTAACTTCTGCTTTTGTTTTGCTGTAAAACTAAAATTACGGCTCATTGGAATTTTTGCCTACAAAAACCCCGTTTTTTCTTGGAAAAACGATATTTTTAATATTGAAAACTCATTAAACCCAATATTGAAGATTCGTTAAATTTGCGAAAATCCAATATTGAAAAATTTAAAATTGACAAATTCGTCAAATTTTTTCTTCTTTTTATTCTTTATTAATAATTAAAAATAATGTTCTTTAAAATAAAACATACATATGGCATATATATAAAGGGTGCTAAAAATAGCACTTGAACTTTGATTTTTTCCTCGCCAACAAGTGCTAAAAATAGCACCTATTTGTCAATTTTCGTCATTCAATAGTGCCACTTTTAGCACTTGTTGTAGTGCCATTTTTAGCACTTGAAATCTCAGTTTTAAAAAACCTCCATTTCTCGCTAAGTTTGAAAGCATTTCTCAGTCTATAAAGCCCACCTTTTTTTACCACTTCAATAAATCCTTTTTCTTCCAATTGCTTTATCGCATTTGAAAAAGTATGTCTGTTCATAATCTTTTCCATTTCGTTATACGAAAGATATATTTCCCCAGGATTTGGGCAATTTACTTTCCTTTTTAAATGAATCAAAGCAACTCGTGCGGCATTGCTTAAGTTTATCCATGCTTCAGAATCTATGAGCTCCCAAGGGATTGCAACAAATTTGGATAATTTCCCTTTTTTTCTTTTTCTCCCCATCGCTCCCCTCGGAAGAGCAGGGAGAGGGCGTCAGAGCCGAGGATTACGCCCTCTAAAAAGACTTAATCCCTGTCTTCCTCTTTTTTGTAGTTTCAATTAAAATTTTCTTTTGATAAAGAGTCTTACTCTTCATCTTCATCCTTTTCCTCAGCCAGAGGGTCATCAAGACCAAGTAGTTCACAACCTTCTGAAACTATCGATTCTATAAACCTAACAAGTTCCTCCTTTGAAGCCATAATCCTTCACCTCCTTTCATACAAAAAAACCCCATGGGCAACCCTCATAGGCCACATGGGGCAACAAATACCAAAAATGGTTTTATAAAATTCTTAATTAATCAGATAGAAAAACTTCTTTACGGGGTCTCCCAACTGGAAGACCACCGCGTTTAACTTTATATTTGCTTCTAAAAGTTTCAATATTTCTTTTTGTAAAAAAGAGCATTCCACCTTTCTTTCCAATTTTTAGTGAGGGTTTCAAAAGCCCCCTTCCTATGTATCTGTAAATTGATAGCCTACTAACTCCCAAGGCTCTTGCAACTTCTTCGGGTGTTAATAAATCATTTCCCCGTAAAGATTTATAAGAAAGAGGCGGATTCATATATAAAACTTTATCTAACATAATTTTCTTTCTAAAAAACATACTAAACTCTTTATATCATATTTATTTTTTCTTGTCAAGAGGGCCAATGAATTTTGGATTGCAAGGGAAAAATTATCAAAACAGGGAATGAGAACTGATTTAACTTCGTCAAAAATTTTACAAAGTCATACTTGGTCAGAATATTGTTTAGAAATTGGAATAACCCGTGCAACCGCAGACCGTTGGCTCAATCAATGGTTCCCTGAATCGTTAACTTGAAAAAAAACCTCTTTTCTCCCTTTCAATATTGAAAAATTTAAAATTGCCAATCTTAAATTTTTTATTAGAAATATAGCTCGAAACCTGGGCAGCAGAGATAAAGCTAAGAGCTCAAAGGAGAATAGGGGAGATAAGTAAAGAATTGGAAAAAGTTAAAACAATAGGAGGAGGTAAGGTTGGGATTCCCACTAGTGGGAAACCCAAAATCGAAATCATCAAATCCGCTGGCCTTACTATCCCCACCGTTAACCGCTATGAACACATCGCAGAAATAGAAGATGTTAGGATTCCCACCAGTGGGAAAACGGATTTTGTAAAACAATTACTTGAAAACTCTTTCTTGGTTGGCTAAAATTTATTAATAGGCAAGTTTTTCCAAAAAGCCATCTTATCCCTCGATTTCCTATCGTGAAGGAGGTCAGACATCATTTCAATAAAGAAATTCAGAAAATAGGTCAAAGATAATCAAACAACAATAATTCGTCATTCACAGAGTAAGCTTCTGAAAAGTCCAGATTTTGGACTTAGGAGATTGGGGTGTCGTCAAGCGGTAAGACACAGGTCTTTGGAACCTGGATTCGGAGGTTCGAATCCTCCTACTCCAGCCAATCATTTCAATAAGTTATCTTATTTTTGGGTTGTGCAAAAAGTTGTGCAAAAAAAACTTGACAAAGTTTTTTATTTATGCTTTACTTTTCAAAAAAAGAAAGGAGGCGATAAAAAATGAAGAAATTATTAACCTATTTCCTCTGCATCTCCTTTCTACTTGCAGTCAATGGGTTTCACGTAATGATTGCAGAGGCAAAGTCAAAAACAGTTCCACTTGGTGAAATGGTATCCAGAGGGACAGTTAAGTTCGAAACAAGGGAAAATGTTTGGAAAAGCGTTGAATCTTCTCATTTCCCAATCTTTGAGGGAGTAAAGATTAAGACTGAAAATGGTATGGCATTTATCTCTCTTTCAAATGGAGGACTTATCGAGGTCAGTCAAAATAGTCACTTTTTCTTAACTGAGCAAGGTCATTTTAATCTCTTACAGGGAGGGATTGAGTTTCGGATTCCTTCAGGTTCAGAATTGAATTTCAAGGTTGGAAAGGTATTCCTATCAAGCCCCAAGGTGATGCAGGCCTCTCGAGTTCCCTTATCGAATGTCCCCCAAAATGAAGAGACCATTGGCTCCATTCAAATCCATTCCAATGGTGCACTGACTATAAAGATGGTTAAGGGGAAACTATCTATTTTTGATGAAAACCAGGTAATCTTAGCAGCACTTTCTTCTAATGAATCGATAACCCTTCCCTCCTCCCTCATAAAGAGTTCATCTAAGACAATGGTTGCGCAGGTGGGAGAGACAGCGGCTGGCACAGGTGCTACAGGAGGATTTTTGGGGCTTTCAACATGGACATGGGTGGGAATTGCTGCTGCAGCGGTTGCTGTAGGGGCAATAGTCGGAGTGGCTGCTTCCCAGGGTGGTGGTGACCATGAGAGGGTCCCTCTTTGCCCCTAATAAATTGTAAAGTTTTTTAAGTGAAAGCCCAGTAAGATGAATTAATTTTACTGGGCTTTTTTACTTTAAGGGGGAAGGGATGAAGATCGACATTAGAAGGAGGATCACCCTATTACTTCATATTTATTTATCTCTCCTTATCATTTCTTGTTCATCCAACTTATCCTCTTCTAAAAAAGAGGCTTCCGTCAAAGACCTTCAGATCAAAGAGATTGAATCTTCAAGACAGGTTAAGGAAATGAACGAGAGGATTTTGCTTAGCACACTCTCTTCAAAAAGGGACCTCTATCGGGACTATCGAATCGGGCCTGAAGATCTTCTAGAAATCTCTGTCTTCGAAGATGAGAAGATGAATAAGACCGTTCGGGTCAGTTCCCAGGGTAATATCAGTCTACCACTTCTTGGTATTTTGAAGGTGAAAGGACTGACCCCCTATGAACTTGAAAAGGAGATCCAGGAACTTTTAGCCGAGAAATATTTTCAAAACCCTCATGTTAGTGTTTTTATCAAAGAATATCGAAGCCAGAGAATCTCTGTAATGGGAGCGGTTGAGAAACCAGGTGTCTTCGATGTTACCGGTCAAAAGACGGTTCTTGATGCATTGGGGATGGCAGGAGGTCTGAAAGAAGAGGCAGGCCATTTACTATTTTTGATTCGGCCTCCTTTGTTGGAGGAAGTATCTCAATCAGAAAAGGAGTCATCAGAAGATCGTATTCGGACCTTTGTCATCAATCTTGAAGACCTGCTCACTCGGGGAGATCTAAGCCTCAACCTGCCTTTAAACCATGGGGATGTTCTCAACATCCCTGTTTCTGGGAAGGTATTTGTTGGGGGAGAGGTAGTGAAGCCTGGAGGGTTCCCACTTAAAGGCAAGAGGGTTACGGTCAGTCAAGCTATTGCCATGGCAGAGGGGTTAAAACCAGAGGCCAATGGTAGTGAGACAAAGATTTTTCGTTATTCGGGCAAAGGCAACGAGCGGGAAACAATCTCGGTAAATATCTATGCCATTCAGAAAGGGAAAATGGAAGACCCCTACCTTATGGAGAATGACATCGTCATTGTTCCCAAGAGCGGAATCAAAACCTTCTTATATGTCCTGCGTGACACGGTGAAAGGCCTAATTGGGTTTGGTGTCTCTCTTGGGACACTATGAGGTTCAAGGAGACTAAGATGGACTATCTAAAACAGATCCCTTCAGAGGAGCGCTATCAACTCCCTCCACCGTGGTATACCTCCTCTCCTGATAGGGATGAGAAAGAGGTTAATCTTAGAGATTACTGGAAGGTGGTTCAGAAGAGATGGTGGATGATCATGGCTTTCTTTTTGATTGTTGTGATTGTGACGGCAATTGCTACCTTTACGATGAGGCCCATTTACCGTGCCACAACCACAATCCAGATCAATAAGGAGAATCCACAGATTGTTGATTTCAAGGAGATTTTCGCGGTCAACACCATGGACATGGATTATTATCAGACTCAGTATAAGATTCTCGAGAGTCGTAGCCTTGCAAAAAGGGTCATCCAGGGTCTTAAACTGAGCGAGCATCCTGAATTTCTCTCACCCCCTGAGACCCCTTTTAGCAAGTGGAGGTCTGGGATGATAGATTCTATCTCCACCCTTTTTTCCAAAGGAGAATCTAAGTCTTCGGGCAAGGAACCCTTTGAAAGTGAAAAGGAGACTCTTCTTATAAACAAGTTTCTTAAGAAATTGAAGGTTGAACCCCTCCGAAACTCCCGTCTGGTGAAGGTTCATTTTGACTCCTACTATCCGGAACTTTCCATGCAAGTTTCCAATGCCATTGCCACAACCTATATCCAGCAGAATTTAGAGAACCGATTTGTGACGACTGAGCAGGCCAGGCAGTGGTTAACCAAACAATTGGAAGATTTGAAAGCACGGGTGGAACGGGCAGATGAAGAGTTACAGGCATTTGGATCCAAACACGATATCATCTCTCTTGAAGAGAAAGAGAATGTCCATCTTCAGAGGCTCAAGGAGCTAAACGAAGCCCTCACCAAGGCTGAGTCCGAACGGATTGCCAAGGAGGCTCTATATAAGCAGGCCAAAGAACGAGACTTTGATAGCCTTCCATCCATCCTTGAAAACAAATTGATTATGGATTTAAAGCAGGCCTACATTCAGATTGAGGCTCAGTATATGAAGCTTTCGGAGACATTTAAGCCCAATTATCCGGAGATGGTTCGTCTGAAAAGCCAGATGGAGACGATTCAAAAACGGATTGACTCCGAGATCAACAGGATCATCACAGGGATTAAGAACGATTACGAATCAAGCCTCCGCCGGGAATCCTTACTTCGTAAGGCCTTCGAGCAGCAGAAGGCCAGGGTAATGGAAATGAATGAGAAGGCCATTCAATATAATATCCTCAAACGCGAGGCCGATACGAATAAAGAGCTCTATCGGGGATTGCTCCAGAGGATGAAGGAGGCAGGGGTCTCTGCTGGCATTACTGCCAGCAATATCCAGATTGTAGATCAGGCAGAGTTTCCGACAAAACCCCATAAGCCCGATAAGACCCTTAACCTTATTTTGGCAGTCGTTGTAGGTCTTTTTCTTGGTGTGGGAGCGGCCTTCTTCTTTGAATACCTTGATAACACAGTAAAAGCCCCTGAGGATGTTGAGCAATTGATCCGGTTGCCCTCCTTTGGGATGGTTCCAAAGCTTTCTATTGAGAGAAAGAGAAGGATGGAGAGGGGAGACTCTGCTCCTGTTGAACTGATTACCTACGCCCATCCCAAATCCATGCTCTCTGAGGCCTATCGGAATATACGGACATCTATCCTCCTCTCCTTCCCAGAAAAACCTCCAAAGAAGATGGCCATTACCAGTCCCAATCCTGCCGAGGGAAAGACCACTACAGTCATTAATACCGCCATCGCACTCTCTCAGACTGGTGCAAGGGTTTTGATCATCGATTCTGATTTAAGGAAACCAAGGGTTCATAAAATTTTTAATGGAGAGGATGATGGCTTAGGTCTTTCAAACTTCCTCTCAGGCCATACTAATTTGGAGGCGATCATCAGAGCCACAGAGGTTCCAAACCTCTTCTATATTGCCTCAGGTCCAATCCCTCCCAATCCCTCTGAATTGATTGGATCAAACCTTTTTAGGTCGATGATTGGTTCATTAGAGGAGAGATTTGATCATATTGTTTTTGATTCCCCTCCTGTGCTGGGGTTTGCTGACTCTCTAATTCTCTCTTCCTTTGTGGATGGGGTCATCCTGGTGGTTACGGGTGGACAGACTCCGAGAGAAACCCTTCAACGTGCAAAGGAGGTTCTCTTCCAGATCAATGCCAAGATTCTTGGGGTCGTGATCAATCAGGTCAATATCTATCGGAGCGACTACGGATATTATTACTATCGGTATCACTATTATTATGGGAAAGAAGGGAAGAGGAAAGAACTCGGTTACACCTCTTCATCAGAGGATAAGACCAATTCCACTTGAAAGAAAGAGGGCAATCCATTATGAAAAGGCTTTTGGGCTACCTTCTCATAGTGATCATCTCTCTGATGGTTGCTTACCAGGTCATTGCCACCTGGCGTGGCTTTAACATTTATCAGCCCAATCCATCCAAGGAGAATCTGTTTAAGGCGATTAAGATCTCTCCCTCAAATCCTGACCCTTATTACCGATTGGCACTATTTTATCAATGGGATCTTCAGAATTGTGATCTCAATAAGTCTATCCAATATTTTGAAAAGGCGATTGAGCGGAATCCTTTTGAACAACAGCACTGGATTAATCTTGCCAGGGCACTGCATCGGTCAGGACAAAAGGAAGCCTCTGAGAAGGCCATTGAGAATGCGGTCAAGGTCTTTCCCACAGGTTATCAGGGAAGATGGGTGGGTGGAAACCTGCTCCTTCAGCAAGGAGAGATTGAAAAAGCCATTGCCCATTTTACCTATCTTCTTCTTAATTATCCTGAGCAGACAGGGCTTATCTATGACCTTCTTACGAAGGCCATAGAAGATAAGGACATAATTTTTAACAAGGTTGTTCCTAAAGACCCTTCTTCCATGATGAGGTATCTTGAGTTCCTCTATGAAGTCGGGGATAAGGAGTCAGCCAAAAGGGTCTGGGCTAAGAAATCCTCCTATGGATTAAGGCCTGATCAAAAGGAAACAGTAAGGTATATCGATTTTCTCATTGGTCAAGGTGGTCTTCAAGATGCCCATCAGGCCTGGATCGCGATGTTAAAAGAGATGGGATTTCACACTCCAGAGGATGGAAACCTTATAACCAATGGGGGCTTTGAAAAGAAGGATACCCTTGGAACAGGATTTGACTGGAGGATAGGGAAGGTTGAAGGGGCTGAGGTTTCCATCGATTCGTCAACAGCATTTGAGGGAAAGGCATCCTTGAGGATTGATTTTAATGGAAAGGAGAATGTTGATTTTCATCATCTCTATCAATATGTGGCATGGCAACCCAATAAGGAATATAGGCTGAAACTCCATATGAGAACCCAGGGAGTCACCACAAAAAGCGGGGTAAAGGTAGAGGTATTGGGATTGGGGGTAGGGTTTTATCAAACCTCTGAGTCTTTAACAGGAGACAACGATTGGAAGGAATTGGCCATCACCTTTCGGGCACCAATAAACTCCCAGGGAGGAATAGTCAGGTTAAGGAGGGAGAGGACTCAGAAATTTGACCGCTTTATTGCAGGGAGAGTCTGGGTCGATAATGTTTCATTAATGGAGAAGAAATAAAATTTTCAGGTTGTTTACTAAGCCAATCCTACAAGAACTCACCATTCCCTCTTTGATAAAGGGGGGAATGAGGGGGGTAAAGGGGGAGATATGAAAGACTACTACAAAATCCTTGGGCTCAAAAAAGATGCTTCAGAAGAAGAGATTCGGAATCAATGGGCTCACCTGGTAAAGAAGTATCATCCTGATCAGTTAAAAGGCGAGGGGGGCGAAGATCGAAGGCTTAAGGAGATTAACGAGGCCTATCAAGTGCTGAAACATTCTTCCACAAGGACAAAGTACGATCTTAAAATGATTTACGATCAGAGAAAAAGAAGGTTAAATGGGGCAAGGACCTCGATTATTATTTCGGGTCTTATCGGTTTTATCCTCATAGGGGCCTCTTATTTCAGTGGGGATAAACCCTCACTCCCCGATCAGTCCTCCATTCCAACTAAGTTAGCCGCTACTGTCCAAAACCCCTTTGATATAGGAACCATACCCCCGTTTTTTAAGGATAGCCCTGATAGGACATCTCAAAAGAAATCTGAGACCCCTAATCCAAAGTTCCCCACTACGGAAGAGGCTGTAGTAGAAAGGGTCGATTTAGAAGAAAGTTTAACCTTGCCCACCACCTCAAATAAGAATCTCCCCCTTGAAATAAGGAAGTCGGTTGATAAGGTGTCGTTTAAAAGAGATGAATCAAAAGTCTCATCCCCTGAATCGAATTTAAACCCAATTTCTACAATAACTATCCAACCCCTGCAATCCATAGAAAGACCTGCTTCCGAGCAAAAAGATTCAACCGTTTTTCAGATCATCCAACCTTCCCTCCAATCAATCTCTGATAAAGGCGATAAACGAATCGAATCCCGCGAGATTGAAGTGCAGATTGCTCAGGTCGCATCTCCATCCCTCTTAACCACAGAGGAGGAGGTGAGGAGGTTTTTTCTCCGTTATGCCGAACAGTACCGACAGAAGAACCTCGATGGCTTCCTCTCCCTTTTTTCCCAAAAGGCAATCCAGAATCAACGAGACGGAATGGAAAGGCTTAGAGAGGTATATGGCAACTTCTTCAATCTTAGCAAGGAGATTCGATATCGAATCGAGGAAATGAAAATAGAGATCTATCAAAATGCAGTTGAAGTTAAGGCCCGATATGAGATTGTTCAGGTCACAAAGAGAGATAAAGAAAGGTCTTGGGGTGGGGATATTCGCTGGGTCCTCATTAAAGAAGGTGGGGAGTTAAAGATTCTTTCCCTCGATTACCAGCATCATAAATCCTCCTGAGGGAGGCAAGATGATTGACCTTCATTGTCATATTCTTTCGGGATTAGATGACGGAGCAAAAACCCTTGAGGAATCCCTCCAGATGTGTCTTCTCAGTTACAGGGATGGAGTGAGGACTATCGTTGCTACCCCCCATATCTTAAAGGGAATTTTTGAAAACAACCGAGGAATGATACTTAGCAAGGTTCTTGAACTCGAAAAAGCGATTAAGGAGTTTGGGGTTTTCGGTTCTGAGGTCGAAATTCAATCAAAGAAGATGGGATCCAAAGACCCTTTTAAGGCTAAAGATCATACAGACCAAATAAACCAGAAATACTCAAAAGATAAAATAGACCTTAGAATTTTCCCTGGAGCAGATGTTCACTTCTCAGAAGATCTTTTGAGTGAACTTGAGTCTGGCCACCTCATAACAGTTGGGGATGGTGGAAAATTTATCTTTATTGAATTTCCTTTTCAGTCAATTCCCTATGGAGCAGAGGGGATTCTTTTTCAACTATTGGCAAGGGGGATTATTCCGATTATCACCCATCCAGAGAGAAACCTCGAGGTAGCCCAGAGACCTAAACGTTACTATGAGATGATAAGGATGGGGTGTCTGGGCCAGGTGACAGCCATGAGCCTGACCGGGGAGTTTGGTCCCAGGGTAAGGGAGGTAGCGGAAAGACTCCTCCGTCATAACCTCTTTCATTTCATTGCCTCCGATGCCCATTCGGTCAATGGACGACCTCCTTTTCTCTCATCAGCAGTCAAGTCAGCCTCAAGGATTGTGGGCAAAGAAGAGGCATTAAGAATGGTAACAGATTACCCCCAGGCCATTCTCAATGGTAAAAGACCTGATTTCCGAGAACCTCTAACCTTATAAAGGGTGAACTTTAAAACCCTTCGAATGTCAAATGGCCTATTACGGTTTAAACCTTATCATTAACGTTATTTTAATTCTTCTTCTCATCTTCACTCCAGTTGCCTTTGGTTCAATGGAACTCTGGGCCTTTTCTTTAATGGAACTGGGTATCCTTCTCATTCTCATTCTATTTTCAATCCAGGCTATAATCTCAAAGCCCTCTTTCACTTTTCACCCTTCTCCTTTGACCTTCTCCATTGTTCTTCTCACCCTCTTCCTGTTGTTCGTTCTTTTTCAAATGCTTCCTCTTCCCTCAGCCATCCTTAAGATTATTTCTCCAAAGACCCTTCAACTTCGGATGGAGCTTTCAACTTTTAACTCTCCACAGTTAAATTATTCACTTAGTTTTGTTCCATTTCTTACAAGAATTGAGTTCTTCAAATGGCTTACCCTATCGGGTTTATTCATATTCCTTTTATCTTGGGGAGGCCTAAGTTCAAAAACCCGAAATAGTCTCATTCTGGTCATATTCTTTATGGGTGTCGTCGAATCCCTTTACGGCATGTTTGAGTTTTTCAGTGGTCACCGGCACATCCTCCATATCGATATGTCTGAAAGGATCTCCCATGTAACAGGAACCTTTTTCAACCGAAACTATTTTGCAGGGTATCTCCTGATGGTTATTCCTCTCACGATGGGATATCTTTTTCAAAGGGAGGCCAAGCGGTGGGGCGATGTTATGGGCTGGCGCCATCGTCTTTCCTCACTCGATGGAAAGACCCTTCTGATTGCCTTTGGGATCATAGTGATGATTCTTGCCCTTCTATTTTCAGCCTCTCGAATGGGGATCGCAAGCCTCCTTCTCTCATTCACCTTGATAAGTCTTATTTTTAGAAATCCCCAGAGAAGGGAGCGTTTATCAAAGGCTACGGTTTTGATTTTTAGCCTGGCTGTTCTATGGGCCTTCTGGATTGGACTCGATGCGGTCATCAGCCGATTCTTCACGACCACTGAAAGTCTCAAAGAGAGATGGGTCTTCTGGTCCAACACCTTTCAGATAGTTAAAGACTATCCATTGTTTGGGTCAGGCCTGGGGACATTTTTTCAGGTCTTTCCAATGTATCGCTCCTTCCATGTAAGGGGGCTTGTAACCCATTCAGAAAATGACCTACTTCAGTTGCTCTCAGAAGTGGGAATCTTGGGAATAGGGATTTTGGTTCTCCTTTTTATCTACCTTTTTTATAAAGCAGCCTCTAAGATTCGTTCCCTCTCTTATAGAGATAGCGAAAGGTATATTGGAGTAGGTGGGATGGTGGGGATTCTGGCCCTGATCTTTCATAGCCTTGTCGAAAGAAATATTCAGGTGCCTTCCAATGCCTTACTATTTGTCTATCTATGGGCTTTTGTGATAAGAATGGGTTTAAGTCAGAGAGAGAATTTGGTTTGAGCGTGAAAGCAATGAAGGTCTCCATAATTGGGGCATCCCTTGGTGGTCTTTTTACGGCCTATCATTTAGCCCGCGAGGGGGTTGAGGTTGAACTTTATGAGAGGTCCTCTGTCCTGGGTCTTCCTTCCCGAACACTCATTGTGACAGACAAACTCAATGAGATCCTTGGTTTTGTCCCGGAGGAGGCAATTATCAATCGAATAAGAAACATTGAGATTTTCTCAAAAACCAAATGTGTGAGAATCGAACTTTCTAATCCCGATCTGGTCATAGAAAGGGAGAGATTGATTAAACTCCTTGGCCATCTGGCAGGGGAGGCAGGGGCCCATATTCATTTAGGATATCAATTTGAAGGGTTTTTTCGAATAGGGAAAAAGGTTGCCATAAACCTTAGGGATCTAAAGACGGGCAAGACTTTTACCCTTCTTAGTGACATCCTTGTGGGTGCAGATGGGGCTTCAAGTGCTGTGGCCCGGGCTATCTCTTATGATGGTCATTATCCAACTACACTCCTTCAGGCAAGGGTTTCCTTCTCGGGAGAGAGGTCTTTGGATACCTGCCAGGTCTGGTTTGATCCGGATTATACGAAATACTTTTTCTGGTCCATTCCCGAGTGTGCGGAGTTCTCCACCATAGGATTGATTGCTGACGATGATCGTCAGGCAAGAGTGGGACTTGAGGCTTTTTTGAAAGAGAGAGGGCTTAAGCCCTTAGAGTTTCAGGGAGCGAAAGTCCCCCTTTATCAATTTAATAGGCTCCATGATGGGGAGGGTTTAGGTCAAGGGATTTTTCTTGTGGGGGATGCCGCAGCCCAGGTCAAAGTGAGCACGGTAGGGGGTGTGGTGACAGGGCTTTGTGGGGCAAAAATGCTTGCCAGAGCAATCCTTAATGGAGAAGACTATCAGAGGCAACTCCGAGGGCTTAAACTTGAGTTAGACCTTCATCTTCTTATCCGAAGCATTTTGAATCGATTCACCAATGAGGATTATGATGAATTGCTTGAAAGGGTAAATGGAAGGCTAAAGGGTGTTTTCGAGAGGTGGACCAGAGACGAATTGAGGTCTTTCTTTTTAAGCCTAATCCTGACAGAACCCCGGTTAATTCAATTGGGTCTAAAAACAATATTAAGATCCATAATTCCTAAGATATCATTTTAAGGTGTTATGAGAGAACCTACTACCCAGAGATTATCCGACAGAGTCGAATCCGCATTTGGCAGAAAAGATATCAGTCCGATATTGCCTTCGTTTGATTCAAGACTTCCGACAGTGTCGGCTCCTCCTTTGGCGGACTGGTATGTGATTCAGACAAAAGCAGGAGATGAAGGGCGAGCAGAGATAAACCTTTCTCATCAAGGAATCGAGACATTTCTCCCCCTTTATAAGGTGCATCAGTTTAACTTCGGGAGGGTTGTAGAAAAGAAGAAGCCTCTCTTTCCCAATTACCTCTTTGCCCGATTTGACCTTTCCATCCATTATTACAAAGTCAAATGGACAAGAGGAGTAAGTAGAATTGTGGGGTTTGGAGACAGCCCTTCCCCTGTTCCCGAAGAGGTGATTAAGGCCATTAAGAACCGAATAGGAAAAGACAATCTTATTGAGTTAGATGACCATTGGCAAGAAGGTGATAGGGTACAGGTGATTTCAGGACCATTAAAGGGGTTGCAGGGATTATTTCAGAAGAGGCTTTCAGATAGGGAGAGGGTTAGGATTCTGCTTGATATGTTAGGGATTGGGGTGGTGGTGCAGATACCCCGGTGGCAACTTAAGAAGGGCCTTGATTGAGTTAATGGATTCCGCCAAAGGCGGATCTGCTTAAGGCAGATAGGTTCAAACTGTTGCCTCCTTTTTTTAAAAAATTATTCCGGCAGAGTTGGATGCGCCTCTGCCGGATAAGAACTATCCTGACGAATTTGCCTAAAATTCGTAATGGCGGAAGCTTATCAAAAATTCCTATTTCTAAAACCATTTAAACTCTTCTTAAATTAATCAACGAAATAAACGAAATCAACAAGATAAACGAAATTAACGAAATAAACGAGATCAACCAAACCAACGAGATAGACGAAACAAACCATATGCCCCGACTTCTTTTCTTGCTCCTTTCAATTCTTTATATTGCTGGAATATTTCTTTTTGCCGACTCCCCTGTGGTCTCCAAATTTTCAGCCTATAACCCATGGAGTCTCCTCCATATCCCTCTTTATGGGATTCTCACTTTTCTGCTCACATTCTCTTTCTTACCTTTCAAAATTAAATTTAAACCGACAAACCCCAATCGGTTTTTATTTGTTGGTTTGATTGCCATCTCAGTTGCCATTTCCGATGAAATTTACCAGACTTATATCCCAGACCGTAATGGTTCACTGATTGATATCCTTATAGACTCAATCGGCATTATTGGGGTGCTATTTATTTCCCACCGAATTACCAAGAAAACCCAATCAACGAGACCAACGAGACCAACGAAATCAACGAAATAGACGAAACCAACGAGATCAACGGAATAAACGAGATCAACGAAATTAACGAGATCAACGAAATTAACGAAACAGACGAGATCAACGAAATTCAGCGGGGTATTGGAAAAATCAAAATAGATATGATATATTTAATCATAATTTGGGGAGGCAATAATGGCAGAGATTACAAGAAAGGGTCTATTTGATATACTGAATGAATTTTACGGAAAGATCCTTGAGCCAAGGTTTGATCGTATCGAAAAAACACTTGACGATCACAATAAGAAGTTTCAGGATATCCTCCATCATTTTGATCAGATTTATCAAAGACTTGAAACCCTTGAGGCAGAATATTATTCCATAAAAGAGGGCGTGAATAGAATTGAGCAGCGTCTGGATCGTGTGGAGCAACGTCTTGATGGGGTGGAGCAACGTCTTGATGGGATGGAGCAACGTTTGGATCGTGTGGAGCAACGCCTGGATGGGGTGGAGCAACGTTTGGATCGTGTGGAGCAACGTCTTGATGGGGTGGAGCAACGTCTTGATGGGGTGGAGCAACGCCTGGATGGCCTTGAGCAGGGTCAACGTGAAATTGTAGAGAAACTTGATAAAGAGATCTCTATAAGAGAAATTCTTGAAAAAGAGATAAAGGATCTCAAGCAGCGAATATCCATACTTCAAGAAAGAATTGATGATCTTGAGAAACGTCTTAAGGCCTTTTCGTAATCTTTAATTTAAAGCCTGCTTTTAACGATCGAAAAGACCAAAGAAATATTCTTTTATGTTGATGTGTGATCAACTCCTACAGCAACTCATGCCTCCCTTTACCCTTAGCTCTACATCTTTATCCCTTTTCAACATAGTCGAACAGACTAAATAGACCAAAAAGACTCAAATGATTCTTATCGTTGGTGGTGCAGGCTATATTGGATCCCATGTCAATAAGCTTCTCAGCCTCAGGGGATTTGAGACCATTACCTTTGACAATTTGAGCCGTGGGCATAGGGAATTTGTCAAGTGGGGGAAATTTTTTGAAGGTGACCTCCTGGATATTGACCGAATTCGATCCTGCTTTGAAAGGTATCCGATTGAGGCGGTGATGCATTTCAGTGCGTTAGCCATCGTGGAAGAATCGATGACCCATCCCGAAAAGTATTATAGGAATAATGTCATCGGCACGCTAAACCTCCTACAGGTGATGCGAGAGTTTGGAGTGCGCAATTTCATCTTCTCCTCCTCCTGCGCAATCTTCGGCCTTCCAGAGAAGATTCCCATTACAGAGGATCATCCCCGAAGGCCCATCAATCCCTATGGCCAAACCAAACTGATGATTGAGGAGGCCCTGAAGGATTACGATCGATCTTATGGCCTCAGGCATATCAATCTGCGCTACTTCAATGCTGCGGGTGCTGACCCGGAGGCCGAGATTGGGGAGCTCCACTTCCCTGAAACCCATCTCATTCCCCTTGTCCTCTATTCAGCCCAAGGCTTAAAGGAAGAGGTAAAGATTTTTGGGACCGATTATCCGACAAGGGATGGCACATGCATCAGGGATTACATCCATGTGATGGACCTGGCAGATGCCCATATCAAGGCATTGCAATATCTTATGGATCACGAAAGAAGCGACTCCTTTAATCTTGGCAGTGGCTATGGCTATTCTGTGAGAGAGGTGATCGAATCCGTCAAAAGAGTGACCCGAAAGGAGTTCAGGGTAGTGGAGGCCGAAAGAAGGGAGGGCGATCCACCGGTTTTGATCAGTAACAGTCAAAAGGCCTTAGAAGTACTGGGATGGGAACCCCGCCATGGAGACATAGAGACAATAATTGAAACGGCATGGAAATGGTATCAAAAGGCATTGTCATTACAAAATCCCTTTTCTACCTCAAATAAACCGAATGAGAATGATCGGAAGGTATATGATTAAGGTGATTTAGAGATGAAAGGTCTCATCCTTGCAGGTGGGTCTGGCACAAGGCTTTGGCCTCTGAGTAGGAGGAACTTCCCCAAGCAGTTTTTAAAGATTAATGGAGAAAAGTCCCTTCTCAGGCAGACTTTAGATAGGTTACTGAGGGGTATGTTTTCTAAAAATGATATTATTGTGATAACGAATAAAGAATATAAATTCCATGTCAGATCTGATCTGAGGGAGATCAGCCACATCCTTTGCGAACCTGAAATCAGAAATACTGCTCCTGCCATCGCCCTTGGGGTAAAGTATTGTATGGAAGGATTGGGGTGTAGCGAAGAGGAGGTTCTCTTTGTTTTTCCATCCGACCATGTCATCAGGCCTGATGATCAATTTGCTGAATATATAAACTTTTCAAAAGAAGTTGCTCAACAGGGCTATATTGTAACCTTTGGGATAAAACCCAAAAGACCAGAAACAGGCTATGGATATGTAAAGGTAAGTGAAGATAAAGAAAAAGGGGGCTTTCTCAGATTTACGGACGCAGCCATAGAATCGAGACTGTCCCCGAATCAGAAGATGAATTTATTAAAGGTAGAAAGATTTATTGAAAAACCCGATGAAGCCACGGCCAGGCAATACCTCGAGGATGGCCATTACTACTGGAACTCTGGGATGTTCGCTTTCAGCATCCGGACCATAATAGAGGAGCTTGAGAAATATGTCCCTCCGATCCGCAAGATGCTCGAATTGAGTTTCGATGAAATGGCCCATCAGTTTGACAGGATGCCAGAAGTCTCCATTGACCATGCTATCATGGAGAGGTCTAAAAGAATAGTGGTAATTCCCCTTCAACTTTACTGGAATGACATAGGGTCATGGGATTCCATTGAGGATATCCTACCCCAAGACAGCGATGGGAACACGTGCTTGGGTGATACGATGAGCATAGATACCAGAAACTGTTTGATCTATGGGAGTAAAAGGTTAATATCAACGATTGGGCTTGAGGATTGCCTCATTGTTGAAACGGATGATGTGGTTTTGGTTTCAAAGAAAGGAGAGGCTTGGAAGGTAAGAGAGATGGTGAATAGATTGAAGAGGGGACGTAGAAGAGAGGTGGAAGAACCCACAACCACCCATCGTCCCTGGGGGTTCTATACCATCCTTGATCATGGGCCTGGTTATAAGGTGAAGCGTGTTGTAGTGAACCCAGGGGAGAGGCTCAGCCTCCAGACTCACTCACACCGATCCGAGCACTGGGTGGTTCTAAAGGGGATTGCAAAGGTATCGATTGGGGGTAATGAGATATTGGTCCATGAGAACGAGTCTGCCTATGTTCCCAAATCAGTCCTGCACCGCCTTGAGAATGCAGGAGAAATTCCAGTGGAGATTATTGAAGTTCAAAATGGCGAATACTTGGAGGAGGATGACATAGAACGGTTCGAAGATGACTATGGCCGTTAGCTTACCAAGGCCTTAAATTTTTATCTTTCCTGTACTCGAAACCAACCAGACCAACGAAATCAACGAAATCAACGAAATAAACCAGACCAACGAAATCAACGAGACAAACGAGATCAACGAGACCAACGAGATCAACGAGATAAACGAGATCAACGAGACAGACGACTTTTTTACCACCCTGGGAAAGGCAGCTTGCCCCCATTTTTTTATTGGTTTATAATTTTTTATAAGTGGAGGGAGAATGGTTCCAAAGGCACCGATATTGGAGGAGTTAAAGCAAACCTTAAGTAATTTCTTGGGCGATCAGCTGGTCAATATGATTCTCTTCGGTTCAATGGCCAGAGGAGATTATCACGATGAGTCAGACATCGATGTGGCTATAATCGTTCGTGGATTGACACGAACGTTGAAAGGCCAGATACTCGATAAAATAGCGGAGCTTGAACTTGAGCATCTCAGGCCCATGTCGGTGATTGTGTTCTCAGAAGAAGATTTTAACCGCTTGAAGGCAAGAGAACGAAGAATTGCTCTGGACATAGAAAGGGAAGGAATTTACCTGTGAACGAGGAGAATAAAAAGGCGAATATTCTGGAGGAAATGGATCGGGCGAATGAAGCTATGAGAGCTGCCAATCTGCTATTCGAGAACAAGTTTATCAAAGACGCCATATCAAAACTCTATTATGCGGTTCTCTATAGCATCAGAGGATTGCTTTTGATAAAGGGGTTTGAACCCAAGAGCCATGATGGTGCTTTGCGGCTTTTTGGGCAACATTTTGTTAAACCCGGGATTTTTGAGGCAAGAGATTCGCACCTGTTTTCAAAACTGATGAAATTTAGAGAAGAGGCAGATTATAATCCATCCTATACTTTCATGCCGGAAGATTTTACTGAGCTCAAGAGAGAAGCAGAGGGAGTAATTCAAAAGATCACTCAATACCTAAAAGCCAAGGGTAATCTTTAGGATGTAATCAATTGTACTGAGACTCAAATATACTTTTTATTAAGTAAGAATCCCCATATAAACCCAACCAACGAAATAAACCATATCAACGAGACCAACCAGATCAACTAAACAAACCAGATGGACGAGACAAACCAGATCAACGGAATCAACGAAACAAACGAGATCAACCAGATCAACCAGATCAACGATATAAACCAGACAAACCAGACAGATCATACAGCCCAGAGAATCATTTTTCGTTACTTCCACTCCGTAAGTGAAATTGGTCAATTTTTTACCAATTTTCCCTAAAAATCTGCAAAATTCCCCTTTTTTCACTTTGTAAGTGGAACTGGAGAGAATTGGTTTCTATTTATCGAGGCTACTCTCTACAGAAAAGGTTAAAATTAATAATCATTTGTGTTATAATTTTTTTATGAAATCTGAAAATATGATCATAGAATCTCATGTGAATGAAATCATTCTAAAACTCAAGACCTATTTTCAAGAGGATTCGAATGTCCAGTTTGCTTTAATGTTTGGATCCTATGTCAAGGGTGGACGGAAGAGGGGAAGTGACATTGATGTAGCGGTTTATTTTGAGAGTCCGCCTGAAGGGCTTGACCTACTTGGTTATATCAATAACCTCTCTAATATTTTAGGGAAAGAAGTTCATCTTGTCGTGCTCAACAATGCCTCTCCTTTGCTTCGGCATCAGGTTTTGAAATATGGAATCCGCTTAATCAAGAAAGACGAGGTTCTTTACACAAGATTTAGAGAAAAGACTATAACGGACTATGCAGAGTACAAAAATGTTTCGGGGATGAGTATTTATGATTGATCAACCTCTGATCGAAAAGAAATTACGAAAGATCGAAGAATTCTTAAAGGAATTAAAAATTGTAAACATCGAAAATTATGAAGAATTTAAGAGAAATATTGTGGCCAAAAGGTTCATAGAACGTAATCTTGAGCTTGCCATAGAGCAGATGATCGATATTTGCAAACATCTCGTTAGTGGTCTCGATCTGAAAGAGCCCGAGACATTTGCGGAGTGTTTTGAGATTTTGGGAAAGGAAGGGGTTATTCCTACAGAAACGGTCAGTATATTTCAATCCATGGTAAGGTTCAGAAATTTACTTATCCATGTATACGATGGGGTTGACGATTCGATTACTTATGGAATTTATATGAGACATCTTGGAGATTTTAGGGATTTTATAAAGATCATCAGAGATTATTTGAATAAAAATAGAGTCAAACGAAATGATCTTTGATAAAAGAAAAGGAGATAAATTAGATTGACAATCCTTTTAATACAGACAGATCAAACATTTACTTAAACCAGACAGATCTCAGAAATCGTATTCGTGCCAATCTTATGGGATGAAGGGCATGGCGTGTTAATGGTATAAACCCCTACCCCTGGACCCTCTGGCTAAAATCCCGACACAAGGTCCCACAATTCATTTTTTGGATGCTCGCTGAATCACTTTTTGAGTCAGAAGCTCTCTTTGAGCAAAAAATCGACCGACCAGACTGCTGACAAAGACGAAATAGGGTAAATAATCCAGTTAGACCGAACAGACGAAATAGACCAGACCAACGAAACCAACCAGACCAACGAAATCAACGAAACAAACGAGATCAACGAACCCAACGAAACCAACGAGATCAACGAGATCAACGAAACAGACGGAATCAACCAGATCAACCAGATAAACGAGACCAACCAATGAAACGAGCATTAATAACTGGTATTACTGGGCAGGATGGTAGTTACCTCGCTGAATTTCTCTTGAATAAGGGCTATGAAATCCACGGCCTAATTCGTCGATCCAGTACATTTAATACCGAAAGAATAGACCATATTTACGTGGACCCTCACGAGGCCGGGGCAAAACTCTTTCTCCATTATGGCGATATTACTGATTCAGGCCAGCTTACTAACCTTATCTACAATATTCAGCCCGACGAAATCTATCATTTAGCAGCTCAAAGCCATGTTCGGGTAAGCTTCGATATGCCGGAGTTTACAGGAGATATTACTGGTTTAGGAACAACCCGCATTCTGGATGCGATCAGGCGAAGCGGGATTAAGACGCGCTTTTATCAAGCTTCCTCGAGCGAAATGTTTGGGGATGCCCTCCCCCCTCAGAATGAAGAAACTCCTTTCCGCCCCCGGAGTCCATATGCCACTGCCAAAGTCTATGCCTACTGGATGGTGAAAAACTACAGGGATGGTTATGGGATGTTTGCAGTAAATGGCATCCTTTTTAACCATGAATCACCTCGCAGGGGAGAAACATTTGTCACCCGAAAAATTACTCGAGCCCTGGCCAGGATAAAGTATGGATTAGAAAAGAAGCTATATTTAGGCAATCTTGATGCTAAAAGGGACTGGGGTTATGCTCCTGATTTTGTAGAAGCCATGTGGCTTATGCTTCAACAAGATAAACCAGATGACTATGTAATAGCCACTGGCGAAACCCACTCGGTGAGGGAATTTGTAGAGTTTGCTTTCTCACATGCCGGTATTGAAATCGAATGGAAGGGAAAAGGCTACGAAGAAAAAGGTTTCATCGGTTCAATTGATAATAAGAAGTATACAGTTGGGGATATGCAGAATAATCATAAGAAAGAGTGTTTAGTGCCTACTCCTTACTCCTTAGTGGATCAACAACTAAAAGTTGGCGATGTTCTCGTAGAGATAGATCCTCGCTATTTTCGTCCCTTGGAAGTGGAATTCCTTCAGGGTGATGCTTCCAAAGCTCGCAAGAGACTTGGCTGGGAACCGAAGGTTAGATTTAGGGATTTGGTAAAGATTATGGTCGAGGCCGATATTAAAAATCTCGAAGAAATGCGTCAATGCCAGGATGTTATCCGCAAGCTTTCAAATAACCAAAACATTAGAAAATTAAATGAAGGGGAGAAATAGTTGCCTAAGTCAATTTATATGGATGTTTGTGCCTTAAGTAGACCCTTCGACGATCAGCGCTATCCCAGGATAAGGCTTGAAACAGAGGCGGTGAATTTGATATTATTAAAAATAAGGGAGCAAAAGCTGAAATTATTATT
>Ga0315298_1001974_pt1 | contig 36291 bp, 35 predicted proteins | sample WHS_1_MG_FD_203077 | JGI IMG/M metagenome (GOLD analysis project Ga0315298, IMG submission 203077) | Extremophilic microbial mat communities from Washburn Hot Springs, YNP, Wyoming, USA - WHS_1_MG | ecosystem: Environmental > Aquatic > Thermal springs > Hot (42-90C) | place: USA: Wyoming...
CTCAAGCGGCTTCACTCTAACAATAATGGCGCCATTCACAATAACAGCAATAGCGACGATAGTCCACTAACACGCGTTTTCTCTTAGTGACCTCTTAAAAAGAGGGAGTTCCATGGTGCGGTCGCCGCGATTTGACACTTCGGATCCAAATCCCTTCCGTCTTTGACTGTATCGTTTAGTTTTATTTTCACGGAAGGGTTTCGCACTTCATTTTTATCACAAACTTCTAAGGTTTGCTTTCATGAATAAAAATCTTTCTAACGTGCTTTTGTTCGCCGCTATATATAGAGGAGATTGCCATCCCGGACAACCAGCCCCTTCATCTCCAGCCTTTTGAGCGCCCTTGCGACGGAAGACTTGTGGATTCACGCTGCATCTTCTCCCGAATTTTCTGTATTTTTGCAAGCAATGTTTGCCTCGAGTTTCAAGGCTTAACGCACTTGTTATTTTTGCTAATTCAACTCCTTAACAACAATCACCTTCTTTTCACACCTTGCAAGCAAGTTCCGTTAGCGTTGAACCTTGGCGTAGCAGGTAAGCCATACGCTTAATATACCGCTCTTCGGCAACTCTAACATCCGTATTCCACGACATTTTCCCAAGCCCCGAAAATAGATAATCATAAAAAGCCTTATAAGCTAATCAGATATTGATCTTTACGGGTTTATTTTTCCAGTCATAAACAGAATGGATATTTCTCCAACAACCAGATTATTGATCATCGATTCATCTAGAGGCTTAGTGATGTGACTTGGATCGTACTTATTCATCATAGCATTTAGAACTGCCATTTTGTCCTTTTTTGTCTCGAGAAAACGAACTTTTCCGAATGTTATGACACTGCAATAATAAAATGTAAATTTGCAAGGATCTTGATTTGGCACAAGTTCATACTCGTCCACTTCGAAACAAACTGAAGGATTCACCTTCATTATCTGAATTTTTTTACCCTTATCGGTTGAGTGAAAGTATATTTTACCATTGTGGTATACAAAACCAATAGGAACCACATAGGGTTTGTTATTTAGACATACTCCAAGCCTGCCGACCTTTGCTTTGGTAAGGATTTCTTCTATTTCAGATCTATTAGCTATAATCCTACCCATCTCTAATTCATCTGTCTCTAATTTCTATTTCATTCACTTACTATACATATAGATTTTCTTTCTTGTAAAATGTTGACTTTTTGTAAATAATTGTAAGTTTTTACTATCTTAAGCATTAAAAATAAATGGGAAAAGTGAAGCGGCTTATAGATTTCTAGTATTAGCCTTTTATGAGGGCCTTTAATTTAACTATGCGCTCATCTCTTTTCTTTGCTATTTTTCTGAGGGTTTGTGGAACATCAGCCATAAGGGCTTCTGAAAGGGATGCAGCATCTGTGTATGCTTTATAGATGTTTTCTTCCGTTTTTAAGGCTATCTTTAAAGCGTCAAGATAACTAGCTTCCTCGGTTATTTCAGTTCCGACTTTATAAGCTTCAGGATTTAAACCCTCTTTAAAAGAGAAGCAAGCTTCAAGGGCATCGGTGATAACTCCATAATATGCTCTCTCAAGCATGGTTTTATTTTTTTGGTTGTCCCTAGAGAAAAATGTGAACGTTTCTTTGCCTTCTGGATATTTCTGAGCTAAATCAGCGTAGAACTTTGCGGTTTCCTCTTCTAATCTGGTGAGGAAGCTGATAACAGCTGAGGCTGTGTTTAGCAGCACTAGAACCACCTTTCAATGACAACCTTGCTTTCCGTGAAGAAACGGATTGCTTCTTGACCTTGGCCGTGCAATATTCCATAGAAGGACTGTTTCATTCCACTGAATGGGAAGAAAGCCATGGGAGCAACTATTCCTATATTTACGCCTATGTTTCCACATTGAACCCTGTACCGGAATTCTCGTGCCCATTTTCCGCTGGAAGTAAATATAGAAGCGGCATTACCATAGGGATTGCCGTGAATCATCTCGATCGCTTCATCAAAGCTTCTGGCTCTCATAATGCTCGCCACCGGACCGAAAATCTCTTCTCTGCCAATTGTCATGTTCGGAGTGACATCCTCAAAAACTGTTGGGTTAAGGAAGCAGTCTTGGGGCCATTCTCCTACAAGCTTTACTTTTCTACCGTCTAACGTCAGTTTTGCACCTTCTTTTATGCCTGTCTCTATAAACCGTGTAACTCTTTCTTTTTTCTCTTTGTCTCTAAGAGGGCCCATCTGAACTGTTTCATCAAGCCCGTATCCCACTCTAATTTTTGATGCTGCATCGACGAACGCGTTAACAACTTTCTTGTAGAAATCATTGTATTCGTGCTCGCTAAGGCCTTCACCAACAATGACTAGGTTGGCACCCGATAGGCACCTTTGTCCCGTGTTGCCGTAGAAGGATGTCATACAAGCAGCAATGGTCCTTTCCAAGTCAGCGTCTGGCATCACCAGTAAGAAGTTCTTAGCGCCACCTTGGGCGATGACTCTCTTGCCAGTTTCACCGCATTTTTTGTATATAACGTCTCTTGCCACAGGAGTGGATCCTACAAAACATATCCCAACAATGTCTCGATGATCAAGCATGGCGGATACCACAGTTCTTCCACCATTAACAACATTCCACACTCCTGGTGGGAAACCTGCCTCTTCAACCATCTCAGCTATTTTCCTTTGACTTATGGGATCTTCGCTTGATGGTTTTATTATTATGCAGTTGCCAGTTGCCACCGCATAAGGTGCGAACCAGAGTGGCACCATGAAAGGAAAGTTGAAGGGACCTATTATTCCGAAAACTCCTAACGGTTGCCGAATAACATATTCGTCTATGCCAAATGCTATGTCCTCGAGATTATATCCCATCATTAGAGAGGGTATTCCAGTTGCAACTTCGACATTTTCGATTCCGCGGCGAGTTTCACCTCTGGATTCGTCTATGGTTTTTCCATGCTCCATTGTCTGAATTCTACTAAGCTCCTCAAAACGTTCTTCCATTAACTCTTTAAGTCTGAATAGGCATCTCACCCTTGCAAGCGGAGGGGTCTTCCTCCATTCTGGGAAAGCTTTTTGGGCAGCTTTTACAGCTTCATCTAACTCATCTTTGGGGGATATTGGAACTTTGGCAATAATTTTGCATGTAGCCGGGTTTACGACATCTACGAGTTCTCCTTTAGATTCAACCCATTCGCCGCCAATGTAGTTTTTAACTGTTAAAACTTCCTTTATGGGTTCTTCCAGAATAACCATCACTTTGCCTCCATTTTTGAGGTTATACCTCTTTTATTGCAGCCTCCAAAATGTTTAATGCCTTATCTATTTGAACTTTTTCAATGACTAATGGCGGTTGAAGTCTAAGAACACATCCTTTAACTCCGCCCGAGCCTATTAGTAAACCTTTTTCTCTGCAAATATCTCTTATTTTCCGCGTTTCATCTACAGCGGGGATTTTTTTTGCCCTATTCTTTACTAGTTCTATGCCTATCATTAGGCCTTTTCCTCTGACGTTTCCGATAATTGGGTATTTTTCTTTCATTTCGTTCAATCTTTTCATTAAATATTCTCCTTTTTCTGCTGCTTGCTCTGGGAGTTTATCCCTTAACATCACCTTTATGTTTGCGAGCGCTGCTGCTGCAGAGACCGCGTTTCCGCCAAATGTTGATAGATGATCTCCAGGCTCAAAGGCATTACCTATATCTTCTCTAGTGATGCATGCGCTTAATGGAAAGCCATCAGCTATTCCTTTCGCTAAAGCCATAATGTCTGGTTCAACGCCATAATGTTCTATTGCAAAAAGTTTGCCTGTTCGTCCGAAACCGCTTTGCACTTCGTCTGCTATGAAAAGTATTCCATATTCATCTAATATTTCTTTTATCACTTTAAAGTATTCTGGAGGTGGAACGATTATGCCTCCCTCACCCATAACAGGTTCAGCTATGAAGGCTGCGATTCCCTTGCTCGTGCAAAAGTCTATAATGTTGCGGATGGATCTAGCACAGAGTAGATCACATTCTGGATAAGTTTTTTCGAAAAAGCAGCGATAGCAGTATGGAGGAGGTGCGAAGGCCACTCCGGAAAGATATGGTCCCATGTCATATTTTTTACGTCCAGCTTGCCCGGTAACGCTTAAAGTTCCAATTGATCGCCCATGAAACGAGCCCATTAGGGCAATGAATTCATATTTTTTGGTGAATTTTCGTGCGAGTTTTAAAGCACATTCAACGGCTTCGGCTCCGCTATTACCGAAAAATGTTTTTTGCAAACGAGGTGAGGTGATTTCGGCTAGTTTTGCAGCTAATTCTATGGCTGTTGGAATGTAATATACGTAAGTGCATGCATGCACAAGTTTTTTGGCCTGATTAATTGCGGCTTCCACAACTTCTGGATGACAGTGACCCGCGTTAACGACAGATATCCCAGAAAAGCAGTCTATATACTCTTTTCCAGTGACATCTTTGATCACGGCGCCGCTTGCCTCGCTAACCACGACTGGCTCTATTTTACTTACCATGCTTGTTATTAAATGCTTGTTTCCCTTGGCAATAATTTCGTCTGCTTTCTTCAAAATTGGTTCACCTTTCGGAGAAAGGTGTTCTTTGCAACAATTAATAAGTTTTTCCATTTTCAGATGCTGACATACCATGAAACTTAAATATTCTCTAAAGCAGAACAATAAAAAACGTGCACGCGCGGCAGATAGTGAATTCTTGTGCCCAAGACCACTTCTCAACTTGGGGAGCTCACTCAGTGATGTGCGCTGCATCTGCAGCAACCATTGACTACCTCATGGAGAATAAGCTTTGGGAGAACGCCGAAAACATGAGAAACCTGTTGATTAATCAGGCGTGGTTCCAAGCTTCGCCATCCTCTCCAGCCGGGTGTAGAAGAGCTTTTTCGCGCGCGGTTTTGGCTCAAAATCCGTAGCTTCCTCTGATTGTCCAGATGAGGTTGTAGCAGGTTATTTTTGACCAAATTTCTGTTTTTATGGTTTGTTTTGTCCTGTCTCTGATTATGTCGCCTACGATGCTTTTGAGCGAGTGCCATCCGGCTTCAACTCTTTGGCGTAGCTTGTAGAGGCGGTTGAATATGCGTGGATGCTCCTTGAAGAGGGTTACCATGTTTTTCCATGGCCAGCAACCTTTCGCCTTCATTAGGGTGTTCTTTTCGGGTTTAATGTGTGGGATGCCTCTCTTCTCGGCGATGAGTTTGCAGTTCATTCGGGAAGGGTAGCCGGGGTCTGCAACAACGCATTCGATATCATCCAGGTTTTCTAAGAGTTTCCCAAGATGTTTGCATTCATGCTCGGTTCCCCGCGTTATCATGAAGACCTCGACGGCTCTGGTTTCAAGGTTAAATAATGCGTGGAGCTTAACGTATCCTCTTCTGCCGTCTTCGCCTGTTGAAGACCAAGCGCAGTCCCGTCTTGACTGGCGTAGTCCTGTAGCATCTGCGCCCACCTTCCTGGCAGGCTTAAGCATTTCAAGGATCCGCCCGTTCAGCTTTCCCATATACTCCTCAGAAAGCCTTTTCCTAGTTCTGTATAGGGCTGTCCTATCGGGCGCATGCTTCAAATCCAGCATGCGAAGACGCTTCTTGTCCCTTTCAAGGCTTGCCGTGTAGGCTCTCTCAGGCTTTCCCTCGATCTCCTGCCAAATTGTCACCACCGTCAAGGCCCTAGAGTCATAGGGCTTACGCCCAATCCCCTTCCACCCGCTATCCCAAGGCGGGGGAAGCGAATCCACAGCCCACTTCAACAGGCGGAAAGCCTCCTCACGCTCAATCCTGCAAAGACTCTCGTATAAAGCCCAATTAAAACGTTTTTTCCGCCTTTTCATGCATAAAAATAACTCTATCCATCAAAATAAGTAAGTCTTTTCAAAATTTTACGCCAAAACCTCGCGCGCGAAAAATTTTTATATGGGTGCGATGCGTTTAAGAATATGCTATTAGAAGTCATTAACCTGAGCAAGCACTTCGGAGGATTGGCTGCTGTTAATAACTTGAGCTTCAGCATCAAAGAAGGAGAAATAGTTGGGTTTATAGGCCCAAATGGAGCGGGCAAAACTACAACATTAAACATGATAGCTGGTTTTTACAACCCTACTTCTGGAACCATCAAATTTGAAGGAAGAGATATAACAAAGTTTAATGCACATAAAGTTTGCAATCTAGGAATTGCTCGAACTTTTCAAATAGTTAGGGTTTTCCCCGAAGTAAACGTGTTTGAGCATGTTATGATTGGAGCGATTGCCAGAGAAGGTATTAGGGCAGGTAAGGAGTCTCTAAAACAGCGCGTTACAGAAGTACTTGAGCTTGTAGCATTAACAAAAATGAAAGACGCACTTGCCAAGAATTTGACGGCAGCCTATAAAAAACGCCTTGAACTAGCATCAGCCTTAGCCACAAAACCCAAGCTGCTGCTATTAGACGAATTAGCTGCCGGATTGAATCCAACAGAAATTGATGAAACTCTAACCTTGCTTAAAGAAATCAACAAAATGGGTATTGCTCTTCTCGTTGTCGAGCATGTTATGAAATTTGTTATGGGATTATCTGAAAGGATTATAGTAATTCATCACGGGGAGAAAATTGCAGAAGGATCGCCGAGCGCCGTGGCCACTAATAAAAAAGTTATCGAATCTTATTTGGGGGAGGGATACTCCGTTGCTTGAGGTAAATAACGTAGATGCATCTTACAGGGAACTTCAAGTATTATGGGATGTATCATTTAAGGTTGATGAGAAAGAGTTAGTTGCCATTGTTGGATCTAATGGCTCCGGAAAAACAACCTTAATGAGGATCATTTCCGGAGTGATGCATCCAACTAAAGGAAGCATAATATTTCTTGGTAATCGAATAGATAAACTTCAACCCCACAAAATTGTGAAAATGGGAATTTCACTAGTTCCAGAAGGAAGACAGCTTTTTCCAGAAATGACCGTCCAGGAAAACCTTGAACTTGGTGCTTACGAGAAAAGGGCGAGAGAAAAACTAAAAGACTCGTTGGAATGGGTTCATCAGCTCTTTCCAATTTTAAAGGAAAGAAAAAACCAGTTAGCCGGCACGCTTAGCGGGGGTGAGCAGCAAATGCTTGCCATCGGTAGAGCTTTAATGTCAAGACCCAAACTGCTAATGTTAGATGAACCATCGTTGGGTCTGATGCCAATATTTGTAAAGACAACATTTAAGGCTATAGAAAAATTAAAAGAGGAAGGGGTCACTACACTTCTAGTCGAACAGAATGTTCGCCAATCTCTTGAACTTGCCGATAGAGGATACGTGCTCGAAACCGGTAGAATTGTCTTAAGCAACACGGGGAAAAAGCTATTGAGCGATGAACGTGTGAAAAAAGCATATCTAGGTTTATAAGAGAGGACGACCAAGCTAGTCGGAAGTAGAAATAGAGAATGCTAAAAAAGAACATGAATGTTACCTTGGCTGTCTTTTTCCTTTTACTTTTATCTGCAAAACGGTTTATTCGATCAATCCGGTTATTGTCGAATTCTTGTATTTTTATGATCATGTCCAACATGCCTAAAGGACCACATTGAAAGTAACTATCGGGAATAAAGCTTCATTTAAGCGAATATCTTTTTCAGAAGAGGGGAAAGAAAAAAGAGACAATATCATATCGAAGCTTGTGATCAAAATGCGATTGTAATAAATTGCGAAGTGGTAATCACCGGATATGCCAACGAAACCTACACAGGGAGCTTATTGATCACTACTAGGTATAAAACCAGCAAACTCATGCGGCTTTTTAGCTATAAAACAAATTTCAAGTAAAAGGCGATCCATCAACCTTACCTTAGCAAATGGGGAGGAAGACAAGTATTTTGAACTAAAGCCTTGAGTACTAAAATTTATATTGCGCACGTATATGTAATAAAAATGATGGCACAGTGAACAGTTATGGATACCTCAACTGTAAGTTTACCTTTTGGGAAAAGCGGAATTAAGATGAAACTTCCTCTGGAGAATTTGCGAGTTGTTGTACCGAAAGACCCACCCGCGCTTCAAAATGAGAATCAAGAAATGCGAACGGCATTGTTGAAGCCTATAGAATCCGAATTTTTAAGCGAAATCGTCAATCCACAAAGCAGAGTTGCGTTGCTTGTAAGTGATATAACTCGTCCTGTTCCAAACCGCAAAATCGTCCCACTCATCCTTAAGGAGTTAAGAAAGGCTTCAGTTTGCGCAGACAAAATAACTATTGTGGTAGCCACAGGAATGCATAGAAGTAACACCGAAGCGGAGCTAGAGTTAATGCTTGGAAGAGAAGTGCTTAAAAAGGTTAAAGTTGTTAATCACAACGCTTTTGACAAGGAGAACCTTAATTATATTGGAGAAACCTCTAAGAACACACCTTTTTGGGTAAACAAAATAGTTTTTGATGCTGATGTGAAGATATTGACAGGCTATATAGAGCCGCATGAGTTTGCTGGTTTTACTGGTGGAAGAAAAAGCATTCTACCCGGGGTTTCCGGCATCGCCACCATCGATAAAAATCATGGACCAGAAATGCTTAATCACCCGAAGGCAAGGATAGGGATTCTTGATGGAAATCCTATACATGAGGACATGGTGGAGGCTGCCAAAATGGTTGGTGTGAATTTTATTATCAACGTGATACTTAATAGCCAGAAAAAAATAGCGAAAGTTGTTGCTGGCGACTTAATAAAAGCCCACTTAATGGGCGTGAAGTTTTATGAGCAATATAGCAGAGCGAAGGTTGGTGAACCGGCTGACATTGTCATGGCGTCTGCAGGATATCCGCTGGATATAAATCTGTACCAGTCTGTTAAATCGCTTGTAGCTGCTGAAGCTTTTGTTAAAAAGGATGGGGTGATTATATTGTTTGCTGAATGTGTGGAGGGGGTGGGCCACCATTCATTTTTTGAATGCTTGAGGCGCTCTACATCGGCCGAAGATATGTTGAAAAATATAGATGAATTGGTTAAAATGAATATACATGTCGCCGAACTAGATCACTGTTATTTGCTAGCCCGAATACTAAAAAAATGCAAGGTTATTGTTGTTTCCTCGAGTCCGTTAGTTAAGGAAATTAGTGAGAATTTGATAATTACCACTGAATCTCCTAATGAAGCTTTGAGCATAGCACTAAAGCGGGAGGGGAAAAGTGCTAGTATAACCGTTTTACCCTATGCGACGAGAATTATCCCTGAATATACTTAGATTTCAAATATGCCAAACATTTTTTACTTCATGTATGTGCACTAATTAAAATTCTATCTATATTAAGAGGTATTACCTAAAACAATTATTTACAATTTGGGTGGTTGTCAGCGTTGAGGTGTTTGCTTGCAATTAGATATAGTGTTTGATCAAGTTTTCGTCTTTTCTTCATATATTACTGCGTTATGCGTTCTGGCTCCTGCTGATAAGCCGTACTTTTCCTTCACAAGATAAATGACCTTGCTAACTGGTCCAGACATAATAAAAAGCACATATTCGCCTTCACTTGTCTCGCAAACCAGATTCTTCGTTACTCTATCCAATACCAACATAGAGGCATCAGCGATATGAGTTTTTCAGGCTTTGCGCACAAATGTTATGAAAAGGAATAAATGTTTGGAGCGCTCATGCCATGTTATGAGCCCCTATATTGGTTTAGACGTTCATAAGGACTGGACTTGCGCGCGCATGTGCCTGCATAACTAGAAGAGTGATGATGGGACCCATCATCCAACGAAGATACATTAGGTGGAAGTCCAATAGTAATGTCAGCAGGATTATATTTAAAGAAAGACTTGCAGAAAATGAAAAAATGGGCGAATACATGATGAAAAGGCTCAAGAAGATACGAGAAGATTATGAAATAATTGGCGATGTCAGAGGTAAAGGATTAATGATAGGTGCAGAACTAGTTAAAGATAGAAAAACAAAAACACCGGCAAAAGCGGAGCGCGACAGCTTAATTATCGAGGCTTTCAAAAAGGATTTCTAATCTTGGATGCTGGGGAACCCAGTTTAAGACTCGCCCCCCACTAATAATAAACAAGGAACAGATATATATTGGTCTTGAAATAATTGAACAATCGCTAAAAGCAATAGAGAAACCAAGCCAAGGAAGGTAACATATGAGCGAAGTGACAGCATTGCCCGTCATACTATGTGCTGACCGTTTTTATATGACTGAAGAAGCAATGAACATTCTCAGAAAAGCGGGAAAAGTTATATGGGCTGAATGCAAAAGCGAAAGTGACCTGATACAGAAAGTTCGTGAAACAAAGCCTAAAGTAATTATATCCGAGTACTTTAGGATTACAGGTCAAGTAATGGATGCGTCGCCAAACCTTAAGGCAATAATGGTTTGGGGGGTTGGATACAACCATATAGAGGTCGAGGCTGCTTCAAAAAGAGGAATTTATGTCGTCAATACCCGCGGTTCGAATGCTGAATCAGTCGCAGAGCACGTTTTTGGGCTTATACTTTGTCTAACAAGAAAAATACTTCAATCAGACAATTTTGTTAGAGTTGGTAAGTGGATAACTCCAGAAGAAAGCGGGTTACCTAGTGAGCTTGTAGCTAATGACCTCTACGGAAAAACAATCGGAATAATTGGGTTAGGCGCCGTAGGTTCTTGTGTTGCTAGAATAGCCCATGGTTTCAACATGCGGATTCTTGCCTACGATCCGTATATAAGTGTAGAGGTGGCAAAGGAGCGGGGAGCTGAGCTGGTCGGTTTAGAGGAATTACTAAAAGAATCTGACTTTGTTACATTACATGTAGCTTTAACAAAAGAGACAAATGGTATAATTAGCACTAGAGAGCTAAATTTGATGAAACCTACCGCCTACCTGATTAATACATCAAGAGGCCCAGTTATTGATGAGGAAGCTTTGATTAAAGCATTAAAGGAAAAGAAGATAGCTGGAGCTGGATTAGATGTTTTTTCAAAGGAACCGATTAACCTAGACAACTCGCTTCTAAAATTTGGCAATGTGATTGTTACTCCTCACTGTGCAGGTAATTCAAAGGAGGCACTTGAAGCAACTTCCTTGGCTGTTGCTGAAGAAGTGGTAAGAATACTGAAAGGACACGTTCCTAGGAACCTAGTAAACAGAAAGCAGCTTGAAGTTGGATTTTTAAACCATTAAAATTTTATCGCTAAAAAGAGGAACTAGAAAAGTTGTCCAAAATTTTTTGCGCGCGTCTTTAAAATTAATGTACATGAGAGTTTCGATGAAGATTAAAAATTAAAATTAAGAGTAGAAGATCAGTTTGTAACCACTATAACATTCAGATCCATGACATTTGTTCCCGTCGACCCAGTAATAATAGCATCCTGTAGTTTTATTAGTGCTTCATAAGTGTTATGTCTCCTTAAACTTTCAAATATGTCTATGCCTTTTTCTTCCGCTCTCTTCAATGTGTAACCATCCACGATGCCTCCGGCTATTTCTGTCGGACCATCCGTCCCATCAGTATCTATGGAGGCAATAACTATTCTCTCACTCCCAGCAATTTTTAAGGCAGTCCCCAAAACAAGTTCTTGACTTGGTCCGCCTTTACCACATGATCCACTAATAGTAACGGTTGTTTCTCCGCCCAATATCAAAACACAAGGCGTCTCAATGGGTCGACCTTTCTCCTCCACTTCCTTCGCAATGCTCGCCAGAACAATCCCCGTTTCCCTACTCTCCCCTTCCAACTTGGTAGTCAAAATTAGCGATTTAAATCCCAATTCCTCAGCTCTTTTTTTAGCCGCTTCGCACATAATCTCGTTATCTGCTAATATCACGTTGTGAACATTTATATCTTTGAAATCTTCAGGCTTAGGGGTTTCTAAGCTTGGGTCACTTATCCCCCTCTTGAGGTGTTCCCTTACCTTATCTGGAACATTTTCCCATAAATCATACTTCTTGAGAACATTTACAGCATCCTTGAACGTGGACATGTCCGGAACTGTTGGACCCCAAGGACGCCCCGCAATCTCATCTATAACTATTAAATTAACTATTTCAGCAGGGTGAATATACTTTGCAAGTCTTCCACCCTTTATTGCTGAAATGTGGTTTCTAACAGTATTTATCTCATCTATCGTAGCCCCGCATTTTAGAAGTAGTTCTGTAACTTTCTTTTTGTCTTCTAAACTTATGTTTGCGACTGGTAATGGCATTAAAGCTGAGGCCCCTCCTGTTATAGCGCAAAATACAACATCCCCCTCTTTCGCCTGCTTAGCTATGTTGATCATTTCTTTCGCTCCTTCTACCCCCATTTCATCTGGTATTGGGTGACCTGCTTCAACAACTTCTATATGTTTCAACCTTCGTTTCTCGCCTTTTTTTACGTTTACGACTCCTCTCTTAATTCTCTCTCCCAAAATTTCGTCTAATGCCTTAGCTATAGAAAAAGTGGCCTTCCCTCCACCAATCACATATATGTCCCCTATTTCTGATAAGTCGCATTTCAAAGCTCCGATGATCAATTTACCATTTTCAATGCGAACCATTTTCTTCGTTGCCTCATAGGCATCCACAGCCTTAATAGCACATTCAACCACATCTAAAGCAACATCCCTTTTCCTATTCCCATGAGAACATAATTCTTTCTTGTTTTTAATAATCATAGATGAATCGTACGTGTTTACTTCCACCCTTCTAATAAATTTTATTGTTAAGCGTGGCGGTGAGTAATGAACCGTAAAGCTTTTAAGCTGTTATTGCAATATTGCGCGCGTCACAGTAGAACACTAAACACCAAATGCCCACCTAACCCTCCTTAACGCCTCTGCGCACTCCCCTTCCGAGGGCATGGAACAATCAATAGTTAAAACCATCAAAACATGAAAACCATAAAAAGTTAAATAAGCGTCATCTCGCTCCCTAATGAGTGAGAGGCTACATGTCTATGAAATTAAATAGAAGAGCGCTAACGATACCACTCAGTGCTACACTAATTTTATGCACTATTTTTCTATTATTAACTACTAAAACAGCTTATTCGGCTGAACCTGTAATAATCGAATTCCTATATTATTATGACCCATGTCCAACATGCCCAAACGATTTGTATTTCCATAACGCTGGAGTAGTGAAACGCATAGAAAACGACTATGGAAACAATGTTTCAGTTATACTTATCCCCTTCTATTCTACAGAGGGTGAAGAAAAAAGGAGGCTATACGACATTAAAGTTTGGGAACAAGATGCTATAATAATAAATCGCGAGGTTGTAATCACCGAATACGCCAATGAAACTTACATACGGGAGTATATCGACTACTTTTTAGGCTTACGACCTTCTCCTCCAACGACTCCACAACAGCCTTCTCCCCCTACCCAACTTAACCTACCGGCGTTGCTTGTACTCTCATTCACTTTCGGTTTTTTCGAGACTTTTTCTCCATGTCTAATAGCAATGTTATCGTTTGTTTTAGGCTACACCATAGCTGAATTGTCTTCATTTAGAGAAAAATTCTCAAAAGTCATGGCTTTTGGAGCAGGATTTGTCATCGCCACGTTCCTCATGTTCACCGTAACAGCTGCGGGGATAATTAGCGTAGCAACAATGTCGCATATGCAAAATGTTCTGATGTGGATTGTTTGCGCCTTCGCCATTCTCTTCGGACTTGACTTGCTAGGGTTTAACATTTTTAAAATCTTTAAAATTAAGGCTGAGACAAAACCTTTAATTCAAAAACTAACAAAAAAATATGCGTTTACATACACAGGACTTGCTGTACTGGGTTTCCTTTTTTACTTTCTTGATCCTTGCATTGCACCTGTTTTTGTGGTCATGTTGGCTGCAAGCCAACAGGCGCTACTTCTTGAATTTCTACCCCTAGTACTTCTTATATTCTGTTTAGGCGTGACAATTCCTTTTATAGGTATTGGTTTTCTTTCTGGTTCCATATCCAAACTGGTTAGAAGCACTTATCGCCACCGATCTAAAATACGAGCCGTCAGTGGCATAATTCTAATAAGCTATGCTCTTTACCTTATTATTTTGTATCTTATATGACATAATAAATAATGCTTGTATATGTGTTTTTCAGCTCATCCTTTACCATAGAGACGTACGTCTTCACTACCAATTTTTCATCTCTTCCAACTAGAAAGTGTTAAAGGGTCTTCTGAAGTTTTTTCCAGCATATTTCGCTCTATTGCCAAGTTCCTCTTCTATTCTGAACAGTTGATTGTATTGGGCAGTCCTTTCACTCCTGGTTACACCTGTTTTTATTTGTCCAGCAGATAGTGCAACAGCTAAATCTGCTAGCCATGTGTCCTCGGTTTGCCCAGACCTTTCAGACACTTGAACGCCATAGCCATTTCTGAAGGCTAGTTCAGCCACATCTAAAGCCTCGCTAAGGGTTCCTATCTGATTAACCTTAAACAGAAGAGCGTTGGCGGCTCCCAATTCAATTCCCCTTCTCAACCGCTTCATGTTTGTGACGAAGAGGTCGTCTCCAACTATTTGAATTTTTAAGGTTCTAGTTAATTCTGCAAAACCTTCAAAGTCCTCTTCTTCTAATGGATCTTCGATTGATTTAAGAGGATACGACGAAACTAGGTCTTCATAAAAGTCCATAAGCTCCTCACGGTTAATCTCCTTCCCCATCAAAGTATACTTACCTGTTTTTCCGTTATATAAGTGGCTGGCAGCGCAATCCAGGCTAAGCACAAATTTGTCTCCATATCCAAGCTCCTCTACAGCCCTTAATTCCACATCAAAAGCCTCCCTCGGATCCTTCATCCCATAAGGAGTATATCCTCCTTCAACTCCTACATTTAAAGAGTGCTTGCCATATTTTTCTACTAAAATTTTTCCAAGTTCATAATAAACTTCAAATCCCATTCTTATTGCATCTGAAAAGCTCTTCGCACCAACAGGCATTATTTGATGTTCCTGAAAGTCAAGGCTAGTAGCTGCAAGCTTCCCACCTTCTATAAGATCCAAAACAGGAACTGGCAAAATATGTGCATTCATTCCACCTATGTAACGATAAAGCGGAACCCCTAATGCTTTGGCGGCGGTTTTTGCCACAGCCAAGGAAACCCCGACAATAGCGTTAGCTCCAAGTTTCGACTTATTTTCGGTTCCATCAAGTCCAATCATTAAATCATCAATTTCCCTTTGCATCGTAATGTCTTTTCCCTTAAGTGAAGAGGCTATAATTTCGTTCACATTCTCGACCGCTTTGAGAACACCTCTTCCATGATACCTTTTCCCTCCATCTCTTAACTCAAAGGCTTCATTTTTCCCTGTAGATCGTCCACTTGGAACACTTGCTCTGTCAAAAACACCTGCTTTAGTTACAACTTCAACTTCAATAGTTGGATCCGCTCGGCAGTCAAGTACCTCCCTTGCCTTAACCTCCTTTATTTCGAAACGCTCCATTTTTTTTAACCTCACCTTTAGTTGGATTTTACCTCATAAGTTGAGATTGAGATATATGAACATTTCTCTAGCGCGCGACAATTAGCTTGTGACGACTATTATGTCCAGATCCATTGTATTTGTTCCTGTAGTCCAGTGATAAAGCGCTCGCTTCCCTACCTTCTCCCTCCAGTTTAGTAGTTAAAATTAACGGTTTAAACCCTAATTCTTCAGCTTTTTCTTTTGCTGCGTCATGATCGTGTTGTCAGCTAGTATTACATTACTGAACCTTCAATCCTTGAAGTCATGCGGCTTTGGCGTTTCTAAACTAGGATTAACCGTAACCCTTCGAGGTGTTTCCTTGCGAATCTTTTTCCGTAAATTATTTTTTAAGAACGTTAACCGCATCTGCGAATGTATTTGCGTTGGGGACGGTCAGTCCACAAGGGAGACCTTTAACCTCATCTGTAGCCTATTAGATTAATTATTTCAGCGCGCGCAGATTAATCTTGTTTATTGTGGTTCGCAGTAGTTATCTTAATTCTCGAAGATGGATGTCAAACAGACTGGGAGGAGCCAGCATAGCTTCGATAAATCAATTTGAATTTTGTAGCGCTACAAAACTTTAGAGCTTGAAAATGGATAAGATCCTTCCAGTCTACTTGTCCATTAATCGCACGTTTTAACAAGAAAGCGAGAGATTACTTCGCCGTTGCCCACGCGCGCGCCTTTTTTACTAAGCCGACAATTCCTATAGGCTCGTATATCACTAAAATGAGGGCACAGGCATATACTAGTATCATGCGTAACGCAGGATTAAAAGATAGTAGGAGTTCAAGTAGAGTTCTCATTATACCAGCTCCAATTATTGGTCCGATAGTTGTACTGACGCCGCCAATAATTGTCATAACAAGGATTACGTCCGACTCATAGGTACTAAATGATGCCGGGTTAACATATCGAATAAAATGAGCAAAAAGGCTTCCAGCTAGACCGGCAAAGAATGCACTTATAGTAAATGCCAGAATCTTATATTTCATAGCATTAATGCCGAGAGATTCAGCTAAGGTTTCGTCCTCACGTATGGCTATAAGAATCTTTCCGAAATTTCCTTTAACCAGATAGTAAAGGAATAATACGGTCGTAATAAATACTGCCAATGTGAGGTAATAATAGTTGCTATATGAACTAAAATCCACTCCCAAAATTGGGTCCGGTGCGGGGATGTTGCGCAAACCTAGAGGACCATTAGTTACGTCAACCCAGTTTAGAAAAATCAAGTAAACAAACCATGAAAGAAAGAAAGTTGTTACAGCGAAGTAGGATCCCCTGAGTCTTAGTGCAGGGTATCCTATACCCGCGGCAACAATGGCGCTAAGAACACCAGCTAATGGAAAGGCAACCCAGAAAGACAAACTTCTGCTGATAAGATTGCCGCTTATATAAGTACCAGTTAATAGGGCAGAGAAATATGCGCCAACACCATAGAAGGACGAGTGGCAGTAGGATAGTTGCCCCGTATATCCCATTAACAAGTTATAGCTTGAAGTCAAAATGCCGTAAATTAGAAACGTTATTATGACGTATTTAATATATTCAGATACAAAGAATGGAAGAAAGACTGCCAAAATGCTCAAAATTAAGATGAATAGAACGTAGAATTTCTTAGCATGAAGGAAATCCAAAAGCCGTGGCGGTTTAGTGATCTTTCCCATCAACTTATCCACCTTTTTGAGTTTTCATTCTTACACCCTTTTACAAGCTTTATCATTTCGTTTCAAGGCATGGCACCTCTTAATTCGTGAACTTATGTCTTTTTCTTGAATATTCCTTCTGGTCTTAACAACAAGACAGCTATTAGGATGAAGAAAGCGTAACCATTCCGGTAATCAGCTGATATGAATGCTGTGCATAGGGATTCTACAGTTCCAACTATAAACCCTGAAATAATCGCCCCGGGAATGTTGCCTAAACCCCCTAGAACCGCTACAACAAGACATTTAGTAAGAGGAAGGCTTCCCATACTCGGGTAAATCGCATAAAGAGGCGAAACTAAACAAGCGGCAACGGCTGTTAGAGCGCCACTTAAAGCGAAAATGGTCGAATAAACCGTTTCCACGTTGATTCCCATAAGTTTTGCAGCCTCAAGATTTTGAGCCGATGCCCGGATGGCTTTACCTATCCATGTCCATTTGATGAATATACCAATAGCAGCGAAAAAAATTACAGACGTTACGAATACCAGCAACCTTTGTACCGATAAGCTTATAGGTCCAACCTGAACCAACATCGGATAAGGAGAAGGCATGTTCCTGGGCGTTGCAGTAAACAGAAAAAGTCCGATATTTTCTATCATGTAAGAGAGTCCGACGGCACAAATAAGCATAGTGCGCATCCATGGCGGACTAGGCCTAATTCTTAAAGTGCGGTAGATCGACTTTTCAATCAAAATTGACATAACTGCGCCAATCACCATGGCAAACAAGATGACAAAAAAGAAGGGGATATTTAGTTGAGAAGCAGCGAATAAAGCCACGTATGCTGAAAGCATATAGATTCCGGCTTGAGAATAGTCGGGTATTCCAGAGATTGTCCATATGAGTGTGAGGCCTATGCCCATCAATGAATAGATGGATCCCAACACTATTCCAATAACTAGCTGCGATATTATTTGGTCGATCATCAGAAATCAACCTATGTAGCTTCGTGTGCCTTCAGATGTCCACATGAAAATGTGAACTGGGAAGTTCCCTTGATTTGTGTAGCCCTGGAAGTCTTTAAATTCTATTAGCCCTTCTAATCCCGGATAACTAATCTGTTTCAAGGCATCTCTTATTGCAGTGGGATCAGTAGACTGCGCGTTTTTTATTGCCTCTGCCATGACGTATAATGCATCATAGCCAAATACTGCGGGGTAGTGCAACGGAACGCCGTATTTACTTTGGACCTTATTGGCAAGGGCAACTATTCCAGGAGGGCATAGTGGATCAGGTGGATAGATAACAAGCGAAATCGCGTATGTCCCTGCAGCATTTTCTTTACCCGCTGTCTTAACAAGAATTTCGCTGGCCATTTCCTCGGATCCAACCCATTTTGTTTTTTGTGTGAGGCCAAGCTCGGCAGCTTGCTTAAGCATCATAGCCCCCACCTCTGTGTCTCCACAATACATCACTAAATCAGGTATATCTGCCTGAATCTTCGTGAGGTACGGCATAAAATCTGTAGTCGTTCCCCGTTCGTAGAGTTGTTTACTTTTAGTTGTAACCCCGTATTTAGCGAGCTCCGCTTCGAATGCGTCAACAAACGAGCGCCCATAATCGTCGCTACAAGAAATAAACGACACAGATTTGACTCCCAACTTTTGAACTATAACTTGCGAAATAGAAACAGCCATTAATGGCATTGAAGGACGCATTCTGAAGTAGTATGTAGCGTTTTGCCTTGTTAAGGCATCAGCTGCGCATTCAATGGTTAATGTTGGAATTTTATTCTGTTGGATTATAGGCACAGTAGCCATACAAACGGAGCTGCAATGCGAACCTAATATAGCAACGACGTGATCAGATTGAATGAACCTCTGCACATTGTTAACCCCTTGAGTCGGTTCACATCTATCATCATACCAAAGTACTTCAATGGTATATTTTTGGCCCTTAATCATAATTCCTTCTTTGTTTATTTCTTCCATTGCTATTTCGATGCCGTACCGACCATATGTACCCAATTCAGCCGCTGATCCAGTATATGCACCTGTATGACCTATCTTAATAACATTCGCCGCAGGAGGTAGTGTCATCTGCCAATAAACGACCCCCGCGATAGCTGCTACAACGATGACAACCACAATGATAATCGCTTGCATTTTGGTTATCGCCGATTTTGACAAGATCATTTCATTCTCACCATTAGACTCGTTTTTTGATTTAACGACTTTAAATTTAAGCTTTACGGTATAATATAATAATACAATGCGATATCGTCAGGTTAACACTCTTCTCATGCATGCATGGTTTAAGCTGTCCAGTTTTCCGGCTGGGTTTTGGGTTGAACTATTGAACAAACGTTAAGCAGCTTCCATCTTCTGGTTGAAAAATGCAAAAATATGCCCACATGCCACATTCTAAACGTGTGTATAATAGGCTCAACTGCAGATTGTTCTACAGTTTAACGTTTAAACTTCACTTTATTCAGCAAAATAAGCCAAACCATACTTTTGCGCCAAAACCGAGACATCATCATTACCCGCACCCTTTTAAGCGCTCGCCCTCCCATGTTTTCGGGTGTGGACAATGGGTGACCATGTGGTTGTTGAGAGGCGACTGCTTGAGGAGATCCAGCGTGAGCTTGCTGAGCTCAGGGACTATTGTTAAAGAGCGCCTCATTGACCGAGAAGCGAAGCGACAGCGCTCTCGAGCCTCTTGATCCTGTCAAGGAGCTCTTCGTCCCCTTTCCGAGCTTCTTCCTCCATTTTCATTGCAAGTTCTCTGTCGAGGATGAGGCCGCATTTACCGCAGCGTCCGCTGCCCGGCGGGTTTTTCTCTCCGCAGCGCGGGGCAATCCGCAAGCCTCGGCACTCCCTTAGCCTCTTCAGGCTTCTTCAGCCCGTGAAGCTTTAGGACGGCGTCTTCGAGGTCCCTCGCTGAGAAGTGCACGTAACGCCTGGCCATTTTAGAGTCTTGAACCCAGCCAGCGTAGAGTTCAAGCCTGGACTCTGTGAACACCTTCGCAAGGTTTTTTAACGTTGAGTGGCGGAAAAGGTAGGGCCACACACCCTTTTTCAAGCCGGCCTTCTTGGCTAGGCGCTTGATAATTAGCCTGAAGTGCCTGTAGCTGAGCCTTTCACCTTTGTAATTGGTGGCAAGGGAGCACCATAACGGGGCGGCTGGGTCATTCTTGGTAGGATGTTCTTTAAGCCATTCCAACAGCGGCTTATAGCTCACCACGAGAGGTATGCGCTTTATGCCCGTCTTGCCGTTGACCGTTATTAGGCAGTAATTGGCCTCAAACTGGACGCTCCCCACGGTCATGCCCAACACTTCGCCTAAGCGCAGCCTCGAAAAGCACCTGGACGAGCGCTCTGTCCCTAGTGTTATCGGCAGCCTTCACAATGGCCTCGAAATCCTCTGGTGTGAGGAGATTGTCAGGCGTAACCCTCACATCCTTCTTCGCCGCCCTAAGACTGATCCACTTGACCTCCCCCGGTAACGGTGTGTTCCTATCGCAACAGCCGTACTTTGCATACTGAATGAGCTCCCTCAAGACGATCTTCTTGTCCCGTTTCGTTGATTCCCTGTAGGGCTGGCTGTTAACCCACGCTACAACCCTTTCAGCATCCTCTCTCTCTGCCTCCCTCAGGTCAAAGTTTATAGCCCTTAAAATGGCTGGGAGGTGCCCTGCGTAGGCCGCAACTCTTGCCGTCGAAAGTCCCAAGGCAGTTAAGTGGTCCAAGAAGGTGAGCACTAGCTCACCGCTTCTAAGGTTTTTGATAAGCCTCCTGCACCGTTGAATCCGTCCCTCATAGTCGTATATTTCCGCCGACATTTCACTAGTAGAAGTTTCTGAGAGCTTAAAAGGGCGGGAAGGGATTTAACCCGAGAAGATGGTGCGGTCGCCGGGATTTGAACCCGGGTCGTCAGCGTGGCAGGCTGACGTCCTAGACCAGGCTAGACTACGACCGCCTTAGGATGGACTAGGACATTTTCTATTTCTCTTCCTAAAAAGCATAACGTTTTCAGGTATTGTGCGTACATATCGGAAACTTTCCTCCACTAGCTATGCGGCCCTTCATTCCTTGCGGTTGCGCGTGCAATTTTCGTGGCATACAAGGGAAAAATGTTAAGAAGAAGTCAGGCGTCCTAGCTTTTCTATAACCTCAACTCAAGAATGGAGCGTATAACTTGGGACTTGTAGACCCAACAACAGCGATGGTGATCGCATTTACGGTTCTGATAATTTTACTCTATAAACGATTAAACCTAGGAATAACCCTAAACGTAACAGCTATAGTCTTAGTGTTGCTCGCACTTGAATGGACTAGAATTCCAACAGTAATTTATGAGGCAAGCGTTGACCCAAACACAACTTCGGTTGTAGTCGCAACTTTTGGAATAATGCTGCTCAGTCAACTCTACAAGGAAACTGGAATTATTAACAAACTGAGCGAAAGCATAAGTAGAATTGTTAAAAACCCTAAAATCGTGTTAGCCGTGGTGCCAGCAATTATAGGGCTTCTCCCAGTCGCTGGTGGAGCCCTAATGTCGGCGCCTCTCGTGGATGTGGAAGCAGAAAAACTTAAGCTGAAACCGCAGAGAAAAGCCTACATAAACTTATGGTTTAGGCATACAATATTTCCGGTTTACCCACTGAGCACGCCCATAATCATAACAGCCATGCTCACTGGCGTAGCAATCCCTATTATGATTCTATATCAAATTCCAGCAGTCATTGTAATGATAACAGTGGGATACATCATTGGTTTTTGGAAAATTAAAACGCCGAAAAGCAAGGAGACAAACACTGAAAATGGCGTCAACTCTAATTTAAAAGCCTTCTTAATCTCCTTCAGCCCAATTTTGACAGCAATAGTTTTCACCATAGCTTTAGGCATGGCCGGGCTCGAGCTGTTAAATCAAGGCCTTGATGTTGTCATCGCTGTCTTTGTCGGGCTATTAATTTTAATTGTGATATCGAAAATGCGCTTTGACACGTTTATAAAACCCTTTAAGGGGTGGGGAATTTATGGCGTAACCCTTGCAGCCTATGGAGCCTTCCTATTGAGAGGCGTTATAATTTCTCCAGAAGTTAGTCAGGTTTTCTCAGCGTTAGTTGCAAAAGGCAACAGTGCAAACCTCACCATTCTTTTAATAGCATTTCCAGCCATTCTAGGGGTTCTCACAGGCTCACCAGTCAGTGCAGTAGCCATAAGCTTTCCAATACTATGTGAGGCTTCACCAATACCTGCAAACATTGCTGCTCTGGTTTACATAAGCGCTTACCTGGGCTACACAATAGCGCCGACGCATCTCTGCTTTACATTCACGGCAGACTACTTCAAATGTTCACTTGGCAAAATGTACAAATACGTAATTCCATCCTTCATAGCGACATTCCTGACAGCAATAATAACGTACTTCGCTGCTTAAGCGGGCAGCTCAGCTGATGATGCTGAAGGTGTAGCTACTCAATAAAGTATCCTTTCATTTTTAACAATGGAATCTGATTCTTCTTGTAACGCCAAATTATGTCACCACGTTTTTCAAACTGGAAATCCCATGGCGAAACAAGAACAACATCGCCATGTCTTATCCACGCTCTTCTCTTCATTTTTCCCCGTATCCTACAATTGCGGGTGTGACCGTCTTGGCATCTCACTAAGATTCTGTCGAAACCCAGCATCTTCTCAGCTATTCCTAAAACATCGCTATCCTCCGGTAACATAATATCGCTGAGTTCGTCTTCGCTTATCACTTTTCTTTTACCCAAACAAGCATCCAGCTTTTACACCAATTTTTCTATTGGAGGTTTTCTTTTCTCCCAGCAATCATTGCAGTAAACAAGCCGTTTCGGATCAGGTTTAAATGGAAGTTCGCACTCTTCTCCGCAATCTGCACAAATAACCTTGTACTTCTCCTGAACATTGCTTTCTAATTCTTTTATCGCGGTCTTTGTCAACGCCTTTATTCTGTTCAGTTCAGCCGTCTCTCCATAGCCTACTAGGGTTATGGCGGTTCCTTCACGTCCCATCCTAGCGGTTCTTCCAATTCTGTGAAAATAAACAAGTGCATCCAGTGGAACATCATAGTTTATTATATGAGTTACCCCTTGAACATCTAAACCTCTTGCAGCAACATCGGTAGCAACAAGCAGCCTGATTTTCCCTATCCTAAAAGAGTCTAGAACAAGCTCTCTTTGCGATTGTGTAAGGCCGCCATGAAGAGGTTTTGCGTCATACCCTTTTAGGCTTAATCTGTGTGCAAGCATACTTGTTTCTTTACGTGTTTTGCAGAATATTATAGCGCGTTCTACGCCGTTTCCCTCCAAAATGCTGCACAGAACATGAAGCTTGTTTTTAGGGTTTACAAGCATGTAATACTGTCTTATTTGGGTGAGAGCTATTTCGTCCTTACTTACCAGTATTTTCTCAGGTTTTTTCATGCATCTTTTGCATATGCTCATCACCGTTTGGTCTATTGTCGCCGAGAAAAGACTTGTTTGTCTATTCGCTGGGACCTTTGAGAGTATAAACTCAACATCGTCTATGAACCCCATGTCAAGCATTCTATCAGCCTCGTCGAGCACAACAAACTTCGCCATTGTCAAATCAAGTGTTCCACGTTTAAGATGGTCTATTATGCGGCCGGGTGTGCCTACGACAACGTGAACACCCTTTTTTAGTTTGATAGCTTGTTTCTGAACTGGTTCCCCGCCGTAGATTGGTAAAACTTTGAGGGGCGTGTACCTGCCTATTCGGCTTATGTGCTCTGCAACTTGAATTGCAAGTTCACGGGTCGGTTCTAAAACTAAACCTTGAACGTTCGCGCTTCTAAAATCTACACTTTCTATAAGTGGAATTCCAAACGCAGCTGTCTTGCCCGTTCCTGTTTGGGCCTGGCCAATCACATCTTTACCCTCAAGCAGCGGAATTATCGCTTGAGCCTGAATTGGAAAAAGATCATTAAAACCAAGCTCCTCAATGCCGTTCATAACTTCATCGCTTAACGGCAAATCTTTAAAGTATCTCACCAAATTTGCTTCACTCCTTCTAACACAAAACTTCGCATGCGCTTTTCAAAAGCCTCAAAAGCCTTTCGACGCATGTGTGAACTTCTGTGGCTCACCTATACTAAGCAGCCTACTATAAAAACCTTTACACTTGATCGGCAAGTTTTCTGCTGGTTATTAGTCTGAAATTATAGTGCTGCGTTATGGGCGGGTTCCCAATGTTAATTCAACAGTAATTGTTTGGTTTTCTCTTACGATTGTTACTTCTATTGTTTGTTTAGGCAGGGTGTTTTCTTCAAGGTATGTTGAAAGGACGTCTATGTTAGTTATTCTTGTACCGTTTATGGCTATTATGATGTCTCCGCCGACTGTAACGTATTCTCCTGCTATCAAGACCTGTTTTGTTCCGCCTCTTAGGCCTGCATTTGCCGATGGCCCTCCGCTTACAACTTGAGTTATTAACCATCCATATGTGACATTTACACCCATAGCCTTTGCTATTTCGTAGGTCATGTCTACTCCAGTGGCGCCTAGCCATGGATGCTTATTATAGGAACCTGTTGTCACTAATGAGCTAATTTCCCTTAAGATTGTGTTGGACGGGATTGCGAAGCCCAATCCTTGGGAGTCGCTTACAATGGCTGTTGTTATGCCAACAACTTGGCCTTGAATGTTTAGGAGTGGCCCTCCAGAATTGCCCGGATTAAGCGGAGCAGTTGTTTGGATAATATTTGGTATTGGGTATCCGCCTGCCTCTTCTGTTATTGTTCTGCCCAACGCGCTTACTATGCCAATACTCATGGATCCTGATAACCCGTATGGGTTGCCAACAGCAACAACGACATCGCCAACCTTCAATGTGGATGAGCTGGCAATTTCGAGAGGTTTGAACTCGCTTTGAGGCGCATCGGTTGAAAGCACCGCCAAGTCCGCGTAAGGATCTGAACCGAGCACGGTTGCTGCGTATCCGTTTCCGTTTATAAATGTCACGGTGACGTTGATTGTATTTTCAATTACGTGGTAGTTTGTGATTATCACCATTTCTCCTGTAAAGTTGTAGATGAAACCTGAGCCTTGAACTTGAGTGTAATATGCACGGTGGAAAATGTCGTATTGCACTATTAATCCTCGAATTATAACGACGGAATCTTTTACTTGCTCATATAACCCGGAAAGTGAGACGTTCTCTCCTAATATGTAAGTGTTGTTTTGGTTTATGACATTTTGCGTTGATTGGAGATTTGACATTTGTTCTTGGAGATTTGAGATTTGATTTTGCAGGTCGCTGATTTCATGTGAGTAGCCAAATAAGTAGCCTACGACTCCTCCTGCAAATAGGCTGACAACTATGATTGCTAAAATGATTGCTGTTGAAAACGTTGTTTTTGGTTTCTGTGGAATTTCCAATGTTTATTCACCTTCTTTGTCGGTAAGTTTTCCGCCGCAATGCGGGCAAAATGTATCGTCTGGTTGAATTTCTCTACCACAATAGGGACACATGAGTTCTTTCTTTAAAAGATGCGTCCCTTGCTTCTCCTTTGCCAGCAGTTTTCCGTCGCTGAGAAAGAGCATTCTGCTTGCAAGTGCGGCTTTGTGGCTGTCGTGGGTTACCATGACAATTGTGGTTCCTTGTTCAATGTTTAATTTGCCCAATAGCCTAACGATTTCATAACCAGTTTTGGAGTCCAAGTTGCCAGTAGGTTCGTCGGCGAGAATTATGGTGGGATTGTTTGCTAATGCACGTGCAATGGCAACTCTTTGCTGCTCTCCTGCGCTCAGTCGATGTGGCTTGTGGTTTTCTCTCTCTGAGAGCCCCACTAATTTTAGCAACTCACGAGCCCTCTTTCCTTTTTCTTCCTTTGACTTTCCAGTGCCTTCCATAGGAAGTTCAACATTTTCAATTGCGCTTAAGTATGGTAGCAAATTGAAGGTTTGGAAGACAAAACCAATCTTATACCTTCTTATTTTGTAGAGTTCTTTTTCCGGCATTTTTGTAACATCTAAGCCGTCCAAAATCACTTTTCCGTAGGTTGGCTTGTCAAGGCAGCCTAAAATGTTCAGCAATGTTGTTTTACCTGAACCTGATGGTCCCATAACGGAAACGAATTCGCCCTTTTTCACTTTGAGGTTTACATCCGAAAGAGCTCGAATCTGACGTCCGCTCATGTTATAGATTTTATCTAACTTTTCGGTTTCTAGGACTAAATCACTCATACCTTAACGCCTCCATCGGGCTTGTTCTGGATGCTCTCCAAGAAGGATATAAGCTTCCTAAGGCTCCTAGCAGAGCTGCCACACCTAACGCTAACAAAATAAATTGCGGATTCAAAGTGGCTGCACTGGAGCTTTGTGATCCGATTATGTTTGGATATGTCGTTTGGAAGGGACGCTGCGTCCGTTGTGTTCCACCAAAAAGATTCAGCTGAGGAAGTAACAATGCTGATAAAAATGGCGCGGCTATCGTTCCTATTATTACGCCTGCTACTCCTCCAATTAAGCCTATCAATACGCCTTCAAGCATGAACTGACTCATAACATTCCAGTTGCTGAAGCCTATTGCCTTTAATATGCCAATTTCCTTTGTTCTCTCGCGAACCGAGTACAACATAACAAAAAAGACAATCAAGCTTGTGGCTGCAATCGCTATCACGATTAGTTGAGTGGCTGTAGCTTGTGCCTGACTAATGGATGATTCAGCGTTATTTAAAGTTTGCGAGTACATCGTTTGCATATTTTGGAGATTTTCTAATCGATCTTGATAGCTTGTTACATAGAGTTCAGGATACGTTGTCCTTATTGTGTCAGCTACTTGAGTTGCGTAAGAAACATCTACAACATACACGTCCAACCTACTTATTTTTCCAGTTAGACCTGTGACCCTTTGAGCGTCGGTAATATTCATGTAAACAGTTCTAGTTTGACTTGTCGATTCAAATATTCCCTTCACTGTGAAAGATTCTCCGTTAACCGTTACCGCATCGCCGATATCTGCTCCGAAATACGCCGTCAGGTTTGAACTTAAAAGGACGTAGCCGCTATCGCCTTCTGACAGGTTTTCTCCTGCGGTTATGTTTGTTGGCAGTATGGAGTAGTTGCCAGTTAGAGATGAATTAAGGCAGACGCCAATGATCGTGTAAGCTGGTCTGTAAATCGTTCGACTTCCAAAAGGTGTATTTATAGTTTCGGAAATATTTTCGCTTGAAGATTTCTCAAGGAAAGGTATAACATCCTTAACGCCTTCGATAGAGCGTATCACATCCATAACCGTCTCGTCTATGAAAGTTTCATTTGCATAAAAGCCTCCAAATCTAAATCCTTGCATACCTTGGCTTGGGGTAGTGCTGCACTCTATTAATGTTGCTGTTTTGTTAATTTCATTCTGCATTGTAGTAATTGTATTACTAAAATTTTCAGTTATCCTCTGCATGGACTCCTGATTTGCCGTGATACCTGCTGGAATAGAAAGCATAATCGCCACTGAAAAACCTAAGGCAACAACCACTAAAAAAGTCCGAATTTTTCTTCTTGAAATGTTCCTTAAAGCCCTTGTAAAGGCACCCAAACCTTACACCCTCTGAAATACCGCGTCTTTCAACAAAAATGTGAGGACTATTAAAGAGTTTTTCAGAATTACACCAAAATCATGCACACCACATTACGGAAATGGAAATCGCCTTCGTGGTCTTTGTGGCGTGTCCTGCCATTTTTGAGGAAATCGTGACCAGTGTTCATGGATTAACTTCCATTCGTTGTTGCTTTTGGCTAGAACTGCCGTTACTCGTGATTTAACGTCAAAATTTAAATCTCTTATAGTTCCACGGTAATTTATTATGAAGGAGGCCACTGCCACATTACCTATTATGTCTATTTTCCATTCGCTAACGTCATAGGCGTACTCCTTAAGCACTTTTAAGGCGTCAGCCTCACGATTTAAAGCTTCTAAGCCTTGTCTTTCAAATGGCGGCCAATCGTCAAACTTTGTATATCTATCCCTATCAACAAGATCTGCGATTGAATGAGCGTCTTTCTTTTTTATCCCATCTATTCGTCGAATTAAAACCGCTTTAACTTCATCTTCTGACATGATTTGAGCATTCCTCCTATCATGAATGGTTAAGATTTTTATTCTGGTCACTTTTCCTGTTTAAAAATTAAATTAAGCAGTGATTAAAAGTTATGCTCGACGTTCATGAACAGTTAAGTCCAGCGGAGTTTGTGTCCGATTAGATACCATGCTACAATTCCGCCAATGACGCCAAAGACAATGTCACCAGCTGAATCCCAAACTGATTCTAGCCCCACTCTTAAAGGGTTGTTTGGAGATACAAAATATACTGTGCGTTCCATGAGTTCCCAAGACACAGTAACTACAAGTAGACAGAAGAGAATCCATCCCAAAGACGCATACTTCCCTTCATTCTTAAAAGAGTTAAACCTGTTTAAGCCGAAATATGAAGATAGTTTGTTATATCCATAGGCATTCACAGCTGTTTTATATGCTTTTAAAGATACTGCGCCAACACCAAACCCAGCTAATAAATGCATCACCCAATCTAAACCAAAAATTGAGTATAAAAGTGATCCAGCAGCCACAACCTGTATCGCAAGCGGAATTTTGGAAAGCAACGAGATCCTGTAATCTGAAAACACGTCATTATAGACTTTCTTAAAAAGCTCTGAAAAGACTACTTTTTTTGGATAGCTATCACCTTTACCTACGGGTTTTTCGTCTTTTAACACCTTTTTTGTGCTGAGATAAGCTGGAAGACTTAAAAGCATGTATGTATAGAAAGCAAAAATGCTCCATAAAACGTCAACTCTCATAAAATTTGAAAGTAAAGATGCCAGTGATAATGCTTTTAGAAGCGAAGCTAAAGAGGCCCACCCCAAAGGAACACTTTCATAGAGGAACGAAACTGCAAGTGTGCCGAATGGAAGAAAGGCGATGAAAGCTGAATCTAAAACTTTCAACTAATAAATACTCCCCGTATTAATCATGATGACTTCATCCTTTACATCTCACTTTTGTTCATATAAAAAAGAAAAGAAGTTTTTCTATGTACACATCTAAGGCTTTTGTATTACTGTTTTCGTTAAGATCACTATTTCCGTCACTTTTGCATTTTCCACATCAACAGTCACAACCGCACGACCTGTTGTGTCCTTCTGCAGCATTAGGATGGCGCTTGTTGCTTTTGTAACAACTGTGCCGTCTCCTTCAACTATGGTTTTGACAATTGGTCTAACACCTGTAATGTTGTAGCCTTGGTTTAGCAGGTTCTGCACATCAGTGTCGCTTTTGGCTATGTTAATTACGTTCTCTTTAAACGCATCGCTAACTTCGATGGTTCCGTAGCATCCTCTTCCACGCATTTCTCTATGCGTCCAGCCTTGCGTTCCCATGCTTATGTTTCCAATGACCCATCCAGCGCCATAGCTCCAGAATGGTCCTCCGTTTACTGTTGTTTGTGCATTTGCCGTGAGGTAAGCGTTTAATGCGATGCCGCTTATAATCGCTGTTGTAATCACAACTGATAGCAAAATTAAGGCCTTTCTTTTGTTTATTTTCAATCACCTCCTCCATCTTAACTTCTTAAGGTGCGCACCTAATCCACGTGGTGCATGCGAGTTTATTAAAGGATTTTTCAGAATTAGCCCCAATTCTATCCCTAATTAGTTACATTTTCAACGTACTCTATGGCTAAGTAGGCTTATATCGGTAATTATGGAAAAGGCGAGCCCTAATCTTTTTCATTTGCTCCGGATATCCAACTGTTTGCGCCGAAATTACTGCATTTTTCGGCTCAACCATGTGGCTTTGCTAAAAGTTCCTCTGTTAATTGATGTTCTTACAACAGTGCCCAACCCTTCGGAAACGCAGTAAAGGTAAACGTTTTTGGGCTTTGTGTCCAGCTTCGATGCAAGCCCACTTCAATTTTTCTTCTTCAGGTGTTGGTCTAGGTAAATTTTCCAGTTTAGCCACATCAGCAATGTAGACTAGGTTCACCGGGCAGTGTAAACAAAATCTTGTTTTCCCGCCGATTTTCAAAAGTCTCCACTTGCAATGGATAGAAGTTGATGTTCAGCTTGATCATAGAAGTAAACGTCTTCTTGTAGAACCGCGTAAACATCCACTGAATGTCCATTCATCGCTGAGGGCGCTGTTTGCAGCCCATAGAAGTTCTGATAAATGCTGTAAAGACAATTTCCTATCTGACAAAAACCTTTCTGATCTCCTACTTTAAGCTTGCATTACGGGAAGCCCTTTGTCCAGCTTTGGCGAATCAGCTTTATGGTTCTCATAAGTATATGCTTCATGATTTGGATTTCAAATTTTTGCAGAACCTCATTCGTAAGGGAACGTGAAATCATTGTATGGTTGGGAAGGATTAGAGAACAGGGGAGAAAGGAGAGGGGAAAACTTCAATTCTTCCTTCACCAACCATCATAATGTATGAACGTTCAAGTGAATTAATAAAGGTTTTTTCAAGATTAAGCCAAATTTTAACCCTAATCTTCGCAGTTATCAGAAGACACATTTTTATGGCAAAGTTAAAATAAGTTAGCTAAATTTGGAGCACTACAAATGTCTGCTAACACGCGTCCCCTTAAGTACTTGCTTGGATGGTTAATTGCAGGTACTAGAGGTGGCTTAACTCGTGCAAAAATACTCATGGCTATAAAAGAGACTCCGCAAAATGCGAATCAGCTGGCAAGTCGGCTTAAAATGGATTATAGAACAATAAGGCACCATCTTGAGGTTCTTGAAAAAAACAAGATAATTGTATCCGCAGGTGAAGGGTATGGCACAACATATTTCTTATCTCAGGTTATGGAGGAAAATTACGCCTTGTTTGAGGAGATTTTGAAGAAAATTTGGAAAAAGTAGAAAAGGAGGTAAAGCAAATGAAACGTGAAATGAACCAAAAATCGAAAACTTGGCTACTCTTGATACTTTTACCCATCTTAGTAGTGGTAGCCATATTAGCAGCTACCTGGGCAGCTTCAACCTTCTGGTATCCACGTTTTCCATGGCAACAGCGCGAAAGACCACCATACGAAATTCCTGGAGACATAGAATTCTACTACATAGCAAAAACAGTGGTATCCACAATCAACGTAACCCTCTTAGTATTCCTGCTGCTCATATACGCTGATATGTACCGAAAAACACGTTCTGAATTCACGGTCGGATTAATGATATTCTCGGCAATCCTTCTTCTATACGCTCTAACTTCCAACCCAATAATGATGTGGATCTTTGGCTATAGACCATTTGGTTTAGGACCATTCGCCTTGCTGCCAGATCTATTCACATTTGCAGCGCTTATAGTTCTAGTATATCTGAGTATCAAATACTGATTTTACCTTTAAAACACTGTTTCGCAGCGGTCAATTTGCTGAGGCCAATGTGAGTGTTTGAATTATCCTTTTGCGCTTTTCCGTATCTTCTGGACAGTGGCATGCCAAAGGCTAACGCAGGATAATATCCATCTTATTCACAGCACATCTAATTATCTCGATACTGGCAATATGCTTAAAGGCTTACGGCACTACAATACGTTATTGATCACTATCCTCTAGACAGGCTTTTCCAAAGTTCATTGATTCTTCAGTATTCAATTAAGAGGTGTTAAGGGATTTATTTGGCGTTTAGACGAGTAAGGCGGCTATTATTCCGCTTAGGAAGATTCCGTCGAACGTTCCTGCGCCGCCTATGCTTGCTATTTTTGCTCCAAGTTTTGGAATGTTATGCATGTTAGTTATGTCTGCCCCTATAAGTGTGCCAAGCACGCCTGAAACATAAGCCACTATGGTGGGCGCACCAGAGGGCAAGATGTAGGCTGCCAACGCAGCTGTTAATGGCGGAATGAAAGCTGGTGTGGCTATGCCTAGTCCTTTAACTGGTTTGGCAACCAAATGCGTTATAGTTGCAACAATTGCTATTCCAATTAAAGCGTATAGTGTGGCTGATGGCAGTTTCCACAGCAAGTAGAGGGATACCAACGTGGGGATTATTGCGCCACCCATGTTTATGGCGACAAGCGTAGTTGTTTCTCCATACTCAAACTGTGGAATCCTAAAAACTATGCCGAAAAAGCTCACGTATTCCTCTCTAATGATGGGAATCGTAGCCTTAATCTTCATCAATGGAACATTCACGTAACTTCCAAAAAAGGTAGCCACCAAAATTAGCGCTGTCACTTGCGAGCTGAAGCCAACTTGACGAAAAGCAAGACCAACAGCGCCGACAAAGACTAAACCTACAACCAAGAGAAGGAGCAAAAACAAGATTACGAGGATGCCATAACTGTGAAGGCAGTAGATAGTTTTCCTGCTCAATGACACACACTCAACGTAAATTAAAAGTGTCGAAAATGGTCATAAATGTGCTGATTCTCCAATTAAATCATAGACCTATACTGTTTATTATACCGCCTGAGTTTCCGTCGATGACGAGAATTATCTTCTTTCCCTTGTGGTCGTATTGAGCGAACCATATTGGAGCGTAAAGCAGCTCTGTCTCTGTAACGTCAATATCAGTATGTAGTTCTTGAATCATGTGAAACTGTGCATGAGCCTTTTCTGATTGTAACTGTTCGGCAACAGCTTTAGCCTGATATTTAGCGGCTTCCTCTCCAACGTCGCCATTTAAAATTTTTACACCTTTAGGAATCTTGGAAATGTCGAAGAAAGTTCTGTCCTGAAGGTTAAACTCGTAGCTTCTAGGCTGATATTCATTGAAAGCCTTGACCGCCACAATAGCCAGATTGTAGTTGTTGTTCAACTGGTAAGCTTTCCTCGCACTTGTTTGACTTGGGCCCATCATGGTGCCAAGCATAGCTCCCGCGAGGAGCGGTCCAGCTATGCCTACTCCGCGCCTTCTGTTGCTCATGGCTGAGCCCATAACACCAAAAAGAGCAGCGGTGGTCGCTATTTCCCCAACCTGGACAGCAATGTCGCTTGCCACAATTGAGCTTCTAGCCGGTACTGAAACTATCCAGTATGGGACATAACTCAAGCTCATCTCTTCAAGCTTTGAGCCTTCGTAAAGGTGCCTGTGTAATAGCCCTCTATCCATTAAACTGCGAATTTCATTGGATACTCTTTCTTGTTCTGCGAGCTTAAGCAGCAACATCGACTGTTTATGTATGCCCCTCCAACCGTCACTTCCCAGCATAACAGCGGTTCCACAATACTCGCAGCTTATGATCATCTCGCCAAATTTTGGCGTGAGAGGTGCACCACAATGCGGGCATCTGAGAGATTTTGCCTCTAAAGAAGCTATTATAGGCGTTGATGGGGCTTGAACGGGTGGAGCTGCAAGCTTAGCTCCGCACTTCATACAGAAGACAGCATCGTCTGGAAGTTGCGCACCACACTTTGGACAAAACAAAGCTAACAACACCTCCTTAACACCATCAGTTATCACTTTATCATATATGTGCCTACTAAATGGGCTGAAGAAATTTTAATGCTTGCAATATATAAGGTAATCTGCGCATTTATTGTTGTGAACGCTTTTTTCGTTTTCCTTTCTTACGCCACAACTTATCAACTATGTCCACTTGCTCCGTGGGGAAATAGTATGGAACTGTTACATATGAACTTGGAGGGGTTCCAGTTGATTTCCTCCGAGCTTTCCTTTTAGCCTTATTTCCCGTAACACGTTCTTTAATTTCGCGGATTCTTGCTTTTTGAACCAACTGATTCAGCTTGGCAACGAAATTCTCTGCATGCTGTTTTTCAAGTTGAATTACAATATGCCTGTGATGTGGAAGATTTACCTTCACCTTCCCAGCTTCATCTAAATCTACTGATTCTACGTCTATTAGGCGTATGTGCAACGGAACAAATATCCCTAATAAACCACCTATTGTTTCTTTAAGAACTGGCTTGTTCTCAAGAGCCTCTTCCACTTCATTTTTTAAACTTCCCTTCAAGTCTATCCTTAATAGATTCTCGTAAAGTCTTACGATAAAATGTGGATTTTCAACTTCCAAAACAGGTATTGCTTTTTGCGTACCTTATTCCTCCAAACGGAGAACACGATAATTAGTTGCCCCGGTTATTTATATGCCTTGTTAATGCGATGGCATGCATGCTTTGGCTCATTATTCGATGATGCGCCTGAAGCTTACCGATGCCAAAGTGAATAATACTACATCGAAAATGGCGATTGCAACCAAGTCTATCATAATGTTTGAAAGGTCTCCGGTGATTAACAGTCCTCTTACTGCGTCAACAACGTAGCTTAGCGGGTTAAACGTTGAAAATTCTCTTAAGATAGGAGGCATCATTTGAAGAGGATATAGGGCGTTGCTTGCGAAGAAAAGCGGCATGGTTATGGCTTGGCCTATGCCCATGAATCTTTCCCTAGTTTTCATAAAGGAAGCGACAAGGATTGATATTGCTGCGAACCCTCCAGATGCAAAGAAAATTGCTATGAAGGCTAAGATGAAGTAGGCTGGGTTAGGTACAAAATGCACGCCGATCAGGATGGCTACTGGCAAAATTATTAAGGCTTGGAATATTGCTCTTACGCCAGAAGCCATTGAACGACCTATTACCATGGAATAACGTGATGCCGGAGTGACAAGCAGTTTCTTTAGAATGCCAGATTCTCGCTCCCAAACTATCGTTAGCCCATAGAATATGCTAACGAAAGTTGTTGTTTGAATCATAACGCCTGGCGTTATGAAATCCGTGTATGGCACTCCGCCTGTTGGTATTGCTCTCACGCTGCTCATGACGGGACCGTATATGACTATCCAAAGTATTGGTTGAACGGCCCTAGTGTAGATTTCCGTCCTATCATGGCGAAGCCTCCTCAGCTCCAGTTCAATCATAACCAGCATGTTTTTAAGACCTTCCATCATGTTTTATCCCTTCCTAATCATATCGCGCATATGTGTAACATCGCTAATTCTACCTTTTTCTTCAAGTCGCGTTCCCACATATTTAAGGAAGACGTCGTCCAAAGTTGGCTTAGTTATAGAAACTTTCTCAACGGATGCTCCCTCACTTTTAAGAAAGTTCATAAGGTCGGGAAGCGTGGATTCTGCATCGCCGACTAGTACGCTTAGATTTCCGTCTTCAAAAACACCTTTTACAAAGTTTAATTTTTGGATATTCTGAACCAGATCAGGCTTAAGGGCGGTCTTTTCAAGCGTGAACGCTATGATTTCGCCGCCTAAAGAATGCTTTAGCTCTTCGCTTTTTCCTCGCGTCACTATTTTTCCTTGGTTGATTATGGCTATTTCGTCAGCGTACAAGTCAGCTTCATCCATGTAATGCGTGTTAAAGAAAATTGTTACACCGTATTCTTTTTTGAAAACATTCAACCTTTCCCAAACCACTTTTCTTGCGGCAGGATCCAAACCGATGGTCGGCTCGTCTAGAAACATTATTTTTGGTTTTATGAGCATGGCGCAGGCTATTTCAAGCCTTCTGATCATTCCGCCGGAATAGGTTTTAACAAGGTCATTTTTCACATGTGCTAAGCCCATGTTTTCCAAGACTTCATCGATTACTTTCTCTCTTTCCAACTGTGGCACGCCGAAAATTTTGGCGTAAATCAAGAGGTTCTCGCAACCGCTGACATCAGTCCAGACGCTCATCTCTTGAGGGACGTAGCTTATCAACCTTCTAACTTTGCTGCCATTACTGACAACATTTAACCCGAAGACATAAGCTTCTCCAGCTGTAGGCCTAAGTTGCGTTGTTAAGATACGGATAAGTGTGGTTTTGCCAGCACCATTTGGACCAAGCAACGCAAAGGCTTCTCCATGATCAACATTCAAGTCAACACCGTCTAAAGCCCGCACTTTCCCATCATAAACCTTAACCAGATCATTAACTTGAACCGCAAAATCCATTCGATATCCCTCTGAAAGCAACCAGTTAGCTTATTGCCACCTGCTTAAAAACTTTACAGAAACAATAAGCAAAAATAATTGCTTATTAATGAGGTTTCATATGAGGGGTTGCACAACCGTTTCGATTAGCCAAACCTTAATGGAGGCAATTTTAGAAAGCGCAAAAACACTTTATCCAAAGGAGACCATTTTACTGCTTCGCGGTGAAAAAAGCAAAGACATAATTAAGGTTACTGATTTAATGGTGCCTCCGTTGGCTACGTATGGACAAGGCTTCGCTAACATCCCAACTCACATGTTACCAATAGACTTCTCCATCGTTGGAACAGCACATTCTCATCCATCAGGAAACTTGACGCCTTCACCAGCCGATTTGAACC